>Ga0307511_10000248_pt1 | contig 55337 bp, 56 predicted proteins | sample 13_EM_MG_FD_200266 | JGI IMG/M metagenome (GOLD analysis project Ga0307511, IMG submission 200266) | Populus trichocarpa ectomycorrhiza microbial communities from riparian zone in the Pacific Northwest, United States - 13_EM | ecosystem: Host-associated > Plants > Roots > Unclassified | place... | reverse complement strand
CTTGACGGTGCTGCTGCACAAGCCGATGGGCTACGTGAGCGGGCAGGCGGAGGACGGGCACCAGCCGGCCAGCGTGCTGGTGCTGCCGGAGACGCAATGGGCGCCGCCGGCGATGAAAAGCAAGATGGAAGGGCTTATCGATCGCAAGGATCTGCTGGGGCTGGCGCCGGCGGGCCGGCTGGATATCGATTCGACGGGCCTGCTGATCCTCACGCAGGACGGGCGCATCGCCAAGCAATTGATCGGCGAAGACTCGGACGTGGAGAAGGAATACCTGGTGCGGGTGAAGTACACGCGCGGGGACCAGTTGCCGGAGGCGGACTTGAGGCTGCTGCAATACGGTCTTTCCCTGGACGACAAGAAACTCAAGCCGGCGCGGGTGGGCTGGCAGAACGAGGACCAGTTGCGCTTCATCCTCAAGGAAGGCAAGAAGCGCCAGATCCGCCGCATGTGCGAGGCGGTGGGGCTGGAGGTACTGGCGCTCAAGCGCGTGCGCATCGGCAGCGTGCGCCTGGGCGAATTGCCGGTGGGTAAGTGGCGCCTGCTTGGGCCTGACGAGAAATTTGCATAAAGAAGAGTTGATGACTGATAGAGAGTTGATGACCGATAGCGAGATTGTCTGGAAAGAACGCAGTGCCGAGCGCAGCGCGCGCTGGCATTCGGAGGGTGGCGTGCCCGCGCCCAAGCGCGTGGTGGTCGCCGACGACACCCTGAATGCGGACCGGGCCTACCGCCTGGCCTGCGAAGGTACGGCGATGCTCTGGCGCGGTGATTTCCAGAACGCGCGCCTGCTGCTGCAGGCCCTGGGGCGGCGCATCGACAGCCACAAGAAGCCGCCCAAGACCGCGCCGAAGTCGCAAAGCGAAGCGTTCCATCTTTACCGCATGGGCCAGGCGCAGCGCGCGCGCACCCTGGGCATGCTGCTGATCCCGTTCGATGCCGACCATACAGTGCCCCTGCGCCGCGCGCCGGACGTGAAAGAGGCGTGCATGGAGGCTTACGGCGCGGTGGACACGCCTTACGTCACCTCGCTGCGCGAGCTGATCGGCCTGATCGGCGCGCACGAGTGGCGCCGGCGCGGCCTGGAAGTCGAGGCGCTGGGGGCGGACAAGTCCGGCGCCGCCATGCGTGTGCACGCGCACTACGGCGTGTTCGCCCCGGTGCGCGGCGAATACCTGGAACTGGTGGCGCGCGCGCCGCTGCCCAAGATGGATGTGGCCTTCGACATCGGCACCGGCACCGGCATTCTCGCGGCGCTGCTGGCGCGGCGCGGTGTCAAGCGCGTGGTCGCCACCGACAACGACCCGCGCGCCCTGGCCTGCGCGCGGGACAACATCAAGCGCATGGGCCTGACCGAAAAGGTCGAGGTGGTCGAGGCCGACCTGTTCCCGCCGGAGGCGATGGGCCAGGCCAACCTGATCGTCTGCAACCCGCCCTGGCTGCCCGGCAAGCCCGGCTCGCCGATCGAGCGCGCCATCTACGACCAGGACAGCCGCATGCTCAAGGGCTTTCTCGCCGGCCTCGCGGCGCGCCTGACGCCGCGCGGCGAAGGCTGGCTGGTGTTATCCGATTTCGCAGAACACCTGGGGCTGCGTACGCGGGAGGAGTTGATGATCCTGATCGCGGCGGCGGGGCTCAAGGAAGTGGGGCGGCTGGAGACGCGGCCGCAGCATCCGAAGTCGAATGACCAGGATGATCCGCTGCACGGGGCGCGGAAGAAGGAAGTGACGTCGCTGTGGCGGCTGGGGGCGGTCTGACGAGCTAGCGCATTCCCGCGCGGCGGCGATCCTTGATGACGGTTGAAACATTGCGGCCGGGGCGCAGTCATAGTCCGGTAGCCCGCGCGCGGCAAGCTGCGCGGGGGTACATCCATCATCATCCACAGGAGAGCGCATCATGGAAAAACACGCAAGCGTGCATTGGGAAGGCCGGGGCGTCAAAGGCCTGGGCAAGATCAGCACCGAAACCGCGGCGCTGAAGGATTACCCCTACGGCTACGCGAGCCGCTTCGAGGATGACCGCAAGGGCACCAATCCGGAAGAGATTCTCGGCGCCGCGCACGCCGCCTGCTTCACGATGGCGTTCTCGTTTGCCTGCGACAAGGCCGGGTTCTCCACCGACACGGTGGACACCAAGGCGGCGGTGAGCCTGGTGAAGGACGGCGAGGGCTTCACGATCAACAAGATCGCCCTGACCCTGGAGGCGACCATGCTGGGCATCGACGAGGCGACGTTCCAGAAGATCGCGGCGGCGGCGAAGGCGGCTTGCCCGCTCTCGAAAGCGCTGGCGAGCGTGCCGGAGATCACCCTGACGGCGACGCTGCGCGGCTAGTCTTGTTTTCAGCCCTGCGCGGGCGCCGCTTCCAGGTGGGCGGGCGCGCGGCGGCTGACGTTGACCTGGTATTTGAAGCGGTCGGCGCGGTAGAACAGGTGTTCGTAGTCGATCGCCACGCCGGCGGTGGTGGAGGTCAGGCGGTTGACGCGCAGGATCGGGTCGCTCGGGCTGGTGCCCAGGCTCTTGGCGAGCGCGCGGGTGCCGCGGATGGCTTCGATCTCCAGGCGCGCGGCGGACAATTCGATGCGCATCTCGGTCTCGAAGATCTCGAAGACGTCGCGCGTCTCCAGGTCGAACTTGATCAGTTGCTCGCCGATGTGGACGGGCAGGTAGGTGTGGTCCACCGAGATCGGCTCGCCGTCGAGCAGGCGCAGGCGCTTGAGTTCGCAGACCTGGGTGCCGGCGGGCAACTGCAATGCCGCGGCGACCTGGCTGTCGGCGGGAATCTGGCGGAACGACAGCACCTGGTTGAGGGTGCGGTGGCCCTGCTCGGCCATCGCCTCGCCGAAGCCGCGTAGCTGGGTGGCGTTTTGCGCCGCCTTCTGGCGCCCGGTGAAGGTGCCCTTGCCGTGCACCCTGTGCAGCAGGCCTTCCTCTTCCAGGTCGCGCAGGGCCTGGCGCACGGTGATGCGGCTCACGCCGTAGACACGTTCCAGCTCGCTTTCCGAGGGCAGGCGGGTGCTGGGAAAGTATTCGCCATTCAGGATGCGCTGGCGCAGCGCCTCGCGGATCTGCACGTAAAGCGGGGTGCTCTCGTTGAGATTGATGAGGGGCGACTGGCTCATAACTTGCTAGATTTTTAGGCGCCGGTTGAGTGGCGTACAAAGTATACATGTCTTTAAAGTTTCTAACTCGTTATAAGACGTCTTATAAATTGATGTTATATTGCAGTGGCATCGTGGGGCGGGTGCTGGTCCGGAGAGGAAACAGGTTTGGACAAAATCGGGGAACATCGGGGGCTGCGCTGGGCGCGGGCGGCAGCGTCGATCGCCGTGATGATCGGCTTGTGGTGGGCGGCCTGCGCCAGCGGGGTGGCCAACCCGGCCCTGGTGCCGAGCCCGCCGGAGGTGGCGGAGGCGGCGCGCGAGTTGTGGGATAGCGGGCTGCTGGTGAGCGACCTGGCGGTATCGCTCAAGCGCGCGGCGGTGGGTTTCGGGGCGGGCGCGCTGCTCGGCGTGCTGGCGGGGCTGCTGACGGCGCGCACGCGCGTGGCCAACACGCTGCTCAATCCGCTGCTGACCTTCCTGCGGCCGATTCCGGCGATCGCGCTGGTGCCGGTGGCGATCGTCTGGTTCGGCATCGGCGAGCCTTCGAAGTATTTCGTGATCGCCTATACGGTGTTCCTGGCGGTGTGGCTGAACACGCATCACGGCGTCAGCCACGTGGGCGAGACCTACATCCGCGCTTCGCGCTCGCTGGGCGCGAGCCGGCCGCGCGAGTTTTTCGAGGTGATCCTGCCGGCGGCGGCGCCGCATGTGGTGGGCGCCCTGCGGATCGGCGCGGCGCTGGCTTTCCTGAGCCTGGTGGCGGCGGAATTGACGGGCGCCTCGGCGGGCATCGGCTACCGGCTGCAGGAGGCGCGCCAGTTCATGCGCACCGACCGCATGTTCGTCGGGCTGATCGAGCTGGGCCTGCTGGGCGCGCTGCTGGATACGCTGTTCGTGGCGCTGGGGCGCCGCGTGATTCACTGGGAGCAGGTATGAGCGCGCTGCTTTCAGGCGTGCCCGCCGATGCTGTACCCGCCGACGCCGCGCCCATCGATGTTGTGTCTGCCGATGTTGCGCCTACCGGTGTTGCGCCTGCGGGCGCCGCGCCGGGCCTGGTGCGGATCGAGGCGGCGTCGATCGCCTTCGGCAAGGGCCGCTCCCGCTCGCTGGCGCTGCAGCCGACCTCATTGACCCTGGCGCCGGGCTCGTTCACCTCGATCATCGGGCCTTCGGGTTGCGGCAAGACCACCTTGATGAACGCGGTGGCCGGCTTCGTGCCGGTGGATAGCGGCACGATATCGGTGGATGGCCGGGCGGTGCGCGGCCCGGACCCGGAGGTGGGCGTGGTGTTCCAGCAGTACGCGCTGTTTCCCTGGCTGTCGGCGCGCCGCAACGTCGAGTTCGCGCTCAAGCGCTTCGGCCTGGCGCCGGCGCGGCGCGCTGCCCAGGCGCTGGCGTTTCTCGACGAGGTCGGGCTGGCCGGGCGCGCGGACAAATATCCGGGCGAGCTGTCGGGGGGCATGAAGCAGCGCGTGGCGATCGCGCGCACCCTGGCCGGGCAGCCCAAGGTGCTGCTGATGGACGAACCGTTCGGCGCCCTCGACGCGCAGACCCGCATGGCGATGCACGAACTGCTGCTGGGCCTGTGGAGCCGGCACCGCATGACGGTGCTGTTCATCACCCACGATGTCGACGAGGCGCTGGTCCTGTCGGACCGGGTGCACGTGATGTCGGGCAGCCCCGGGGCGATCGTGCACACCATCGAAGTCGACAGCCCGCGGCCGCGCTCGGTCGAGCGCATCGACGGCCTGTTCGTCGAGCGGCGCAACCTGATGATCCAGCTGTTGCGCCACCCTGGTCCGCAAAATTGTTGAGCAATCCGAATAGTGACAAAAACATGCCTCTGTCGAGGCTGTCATGTTTTTGGGAATCGTCAAATAAACCACTGGAAAGGAAGCATATGCGCAGCCCATTGTTGTCCGCCCTGAAATACGCCACCCGAGGGCTCCTGCTCGCGGCCTTGTTTGGGGCGGCCGGTGCCGCGCAGGCGCAGGGCAAGACCTTGCGCCTGGCCTGGACGCCGTCCTCGGACGTGCCGCAGATCGCCGTGGCGATCCAGCGCGAGCTGTGGAAAAGCCGCGGGCTGGAGGTGTCGGTGGTGACGTTTCCGACCGGGCGCGAATCGCTGGAGGCGCTGCTTGGCGGACAGGTGGACGTGGCGGCGATCGCCGAGTTCCCGGCAGTGACGGCAGCGCTGCGCAACCAGCCTTTTGGGGTGCTTGCCGATCTGTCGCGCTACCGCGCCAACCGTATCGTCACCACCACCGACATATCCGGCATGGCGGCGCTGGCGGGCAAGAAGGTGGGCACCACGGTGGGTACCAATGCGCAATTCCAGATTGAATCGGCGCTGGCCGAAGCGGGCGCCACGGCGACCATCGTCAATGCCGCGCCGGCCGACCTGCTGCCCACGCTGGTGCGCAAGGACATCGATGCCGCGGCCATGTTTCCCGCCTTCGTGCCGCGCGCCAAGCAGATGCTGGGCGCGCAGTACAGGGAGATCGCCACGCCGGGCTACGTGACGCACTTCCTGCTGGTCGGCACCGAGGCGGCGATGCGCGAGCACGCGCCGCAGACGCAAGTGCTACTGGCCGGCCTGATCGCCGCCGACGGCGTGATCGAGAAAGAGCCGGCGGCCGCGCAGCAGGCGGTGGTCAAGGCGACCAACGGCGCATTGCCGCTGGCGGCGGTGGCCGGCGGCTGGGCCGACTACGAGTTCCGCGTGGTGTTGCGCGGCGACCTGGTCGATCTGATGGCGCAGCAGGCGAAGTGGATCGCCGCCAAGGGCTTCGTGAAGGGCGCGGCCTCGCCCGAGACGGTGCGTGCCGTCATCAAGCCCGAGCTGCTGCGCCAGGCGGCGGCGGACCGGGTCACCCTGAAATGAGCGCGCGCCGCGACCTGGCCCTGCCGGAGGGCGACAGCTTTGCCCTGCATGCCGATGCGCTGCTCGGCCCCGGCGGGGTGATCGCGGACGCGGTGCTGGCGGTGGAGGCGGGCGTGGTCGCCTACGCGGGGCCGGCGGCGGCGCTGCCGGAGCGCTTCCGGCCGGGCTTGCGGCGCCTGGCGGGCTGCATCCTGGTGCCGGGCTTCATCGACGCGCATCACCATGTGATCGAGCCGTTCGCCAAGGCGCTGACCTGCGGCGAGCCGGCGCAGATGTGGAAGCGCATCTGGATGCCGCTGGAGGCGGTGGCGACCGCGCAGTCCTGCTACAACGGCGCCAAGTGGACCTTCATGGAAGCGCTGCGCGGCGGGGTCACCACCATCGTCGAGCACGCGGTGCGCTCCGAGGCTTTCGCCGAGGCGGTGCACGCCGCCGCGCAGGATACCGGCATCCGCCTCGTTTCCTCGGTCGGCGGCTACGATCTGAAGAACTTCGGCAGCGCCGCCCAGACCCCGCAGGCGGTCGCCTCGGTGGACGAGACCCTGCGCCTGGCCGAGCGGCACATCGCCAACTGCAAGGCTTATGCGCGCATCTACCCCTCGGTGGCCTGCGGCACGGTGCAGTCGAACACGCCGGAGATGATCGCCGCGCTGGCGCGCTTCAGCCGCGAACACCAGTTGCTGTTCCAGATACACGCCAACGAACACACCGGCGAAGTGCAAAGCTGCCTGGAGGCGCACGCCAGGCGCCCGATCGAATTCCTGCACATGCTGGGCGCCCTGGGCCCGACCACGCTGCTCGCGCACGCCACGCTGGTGACCCCCGAGGAGATCGGCATGCTTGAGGACAGCGACACCGCGGTGGCCTACAACCCGGTGGCGGCGATCTGGAAGGGCAACAACGTTGCTCCCGCACTGGAGTACCTGGAACGCGGCATCCGCGTCGCGCTCGGTTCGGACGCGACGCGCAACGACGGCTTTCGCATGCTCGATGCCGCCGAGGCCTGCCAGCGCCTGGCCTACGGCATGCGCGTCGATGATTTTTCCTGCGGCGCCGGCTGGCGCTGGCTGCACGCGGCCACCGCCGGTGGCGCCGCCGCCATCGGCCTGGGGCACAAGACCGGGGCGCTGGAAGCGGGCAAGGCTGCCGACTTCCTGGTGCTGGACCAGCGGCAGCCCGAGGTGCTGCCCAGCTGGGACCTGCCCTGGGAACTGGTGCGCTACTACGACCGTGCCGACATCCTCGCGACGTTTGTCGACGGCCACGCGCTGGTGCTGCGGGGCGAGTCGACGCGCTACGACATGGCGGAGTTCATGGCCGGCGCTTTGCCCAAGGGGGTGGCCGAAGTCGAGGCGGCGGGCATCCAGCGGCTGCACGCAAGCAGCCAGGAGCACCGGGACGCACAGGCACGGCGGCATGCACGTTGATTGGGGCCTGATCGTCTACGCCAACCTGTGCGTGGCGCTGGGGGCGTCGATCCAGGCCACCGTCGGCTACGGCATGAACCTGATCGCCATGCCGCTGCTGCTCTCGATCGATCGCGCGCTGGTGCCCGGGCCGCTGCTGCTGGCGCATCTGCTGCTGGTGCTGGCCCTGAGCACGCTGGACCGCAGGCAGATCCAGCGCGGCCCCCTGGGCCTGGCGACCGCGGCGGCCGTCCCCGGCACCCTGGCCGGCCTGGCGGCGCTGTCGTACCTGGGCCACGGCGCTTTTGTGCTGTTCACCGCCCTGGTGCTGATCGCCGCCACGGCGCTGGTCGGCCGCCGCGTACCGCTGGCGGCCTCGCGGCGCAACCTGCTGCTCGCCGGGCTGGTCTCCGGCTTTTGCGGTACCACCACGTCGATCAACGGCCCACCGCTGGCGGCGGTGATGGGCGGCGCCTACCGGCTGGAGCAGGTGCGCGCGACCTTGACCAGTTTTTTGCTGGTTTCCACCTGCCTGTCGCTGGCCGGGCTGTTTGCGGTAGGCCAGTTCCGCCTCGACTCGCTGCTTCTCTCGTTTTCGATCGCGCCGGGGGTGTTGCTGGGCATCGTGCTGGCGCGCGCCGGATTGCGTCGCGTCGCCGCCAGGGTGAATGCGCAATTGCTGTTTTTCTCCGTGTCGGGGGCGGCCACCGCCTTGTTCGTCGGGCGCGAACTGTTGCGGTTCGCCTGAGCGGTGCCGGTCCATGCCGCCTTGGGGAGGGCCTAGGGCGCCAGTATGGTCAGCCCGGCTCTAAATCCTTGAATCGGCGTGACATTTCCAGGGTTTTCTGGTATAGTGCGCGCCGTTACCTCGGTTCACCGAGCCTCGGTCCGGCCAGAAGTGGATGGCTGCGATCCGGTGTACTGGGATAACGCCTTTAAACCATCCAAGAGGATTCCTCATGACCATCGTCAACACCGCCGAGGTCATCGCCGCGCATCAGCGCGCCCAAGGCGATACCGGCTCCCCCGAAGTGCAAGTCGCGCTGCTGACCGCGCGCATCAACGGCCTGACCGACCATTTCAAGGCCCACACCAAGGACCACCACTCGCGCCGTGGCCTGCTCAAGATGGTGAGCAAGCGCCGCAAGCTGCTCGATTACCTCAAGGGCCGCAATCCCGATGCGTATCGCGCCCTGATCGAAAAGCTCGGCCTGCGCAAGTAAGGTTCATGCGTACCCACACAATGCCTGCCCGCCCTCACGGTGCAGGCATTTGTGTTTTGGGCACGTGAAGCATCCAACGCACCGTCTTCAATCTGACAACAATTCACACCGGTTTGGCTGATTCTTGATTCCTCAGGCAATCCGCTCGTGCTGCCTCGCTCGCCAAGAGTGAAGCGCCATCAGCGGATTGATTCGGCAAGCCGGTTTCCCAAGAAAGGAAAACATCTTGTTCAATATCCATAAGAAATCCTTCCAGTACGGCCAGCACACCGTGACCCTGGAAACCGGCGAGGTTGCCCGCCAGGCTTCCGGCGCGGTGATGGTATCGATCGACGACACCGTGGTGCTCGCCGCCGTCACCGGCGCGAAGTCGGCCAAGGCCGGCCAGGACTTTTTCCCCCTGACCGTCGACTACATGGAAAAGACCTACGCCGCGGGCAAGATCCCCGGCGGCTTTTTCAAGCGTGAAGGCCGTCCTTCCGAGAAGGAAACGCTGACCTCGCGCCTGATCGACCGCCCGATCCGCCCGCTGTTCCCGGACGGCTATTACAACGAAGTGCAGATCGTCTGCACCGTGATGAGCGTCAACCCCGAGATCGACCCCGACATCGCCGCCCTGATCGGCGCCTCCGCCGCGCTGGCCATTTCCGGCATGCCGTTCAACGGCCCGATCGGCGCCGCGCGCGTCGGCTACATCGACGGCCAGTACGTCCTCAACCCGACCAAGACGCAACTGCTGTCGACCAAGCTCGACCTGGTGGTGGCCGGTACCGAAGCGGCCGTGCTGATGGTGGAATCGGAAGCCGACCAGCTGTCGGAAGAGATCATGCTGGGCGCGGTGGTGTTCGGCCACGACCAGATGCAGGCCGCCATCAAGGCGATCAACGAGCTGGTGGTCGAAGCCGGCAAGCCGGAATGGGACTGGAAGGCTCCCGCCAAGGACGAGCCGCTGATCGCCCGCGTGGCCGAGCTGGCCGAGGCCGATCTGCGCGCCGCGTTCGGCCTGAAGCAGAAGCAGGCCCGCTCGCAGAAGATCGACGAGATCTGGAAGGGCGTGTTCGAGAAGCTGGGCGTGGGCACCGAAGGCGGCCCGAACGGCAACGTGGTCAAGGACATCTGCTTCAACCTCGAGTCGAAGATCGTGCGCACGCAGATCCTCGAAGGCGAGCCGCGCATCGACGGCCGCGACACCCGCACCGTGCGCCCGATCTCGATCCGCAACAGCGTGCTGCCGCGCGCCCACGGTTCCTCCCTGTTCACCCGCGGTGAAACGCAGGCGCTGGTGGTGGCGACTCTGGGCACCGCGCGCGATGAGCAGATCATCGACGCGCTGATGGGCGAGTACCGCGACCGCTTCATGCTCCACTACAACATGCCTCCGTACGCCACCGGCGAGACCGGCCGCGTCGGCACCCCGAAGCGCCGCGAAATCGGCCACGGCCGCCTGGCCAAGCGCGCGCTGCTCGCCGTGCTGCCCAAGCCGGAAGATTTCGCCTACACCATGCGCGTGGTTTCGGAAATCACCGAGTCGAACGGCTCCTCCTCGATGGCTTCGGTCTGCGGCGGCTGCCTGGCGCTGATGGATGCGGGCGTGCCGCTGAAGGCGCACGTGGCCGGCATCGCCATGGGCCTGATCAAGGAAGGCAACAAGTTCGCCGTGCTGACCGACATCCTGGGTGACGAAGATCACCTGGGCGACATGGACTTCAAGGTGGCCGGTTCGGAAAACGGCGTGACCGCGCTGCAGATGGACATCAAGATCCAGGGCATCACCAAGGAAATCATGAAGGTCGCGCTGGACCAGGCGCTGGAAGCGCGCCTGCATATCCTGGCGCAGATGAAGCAGGCGATGTCGGGTGCCAACACCCAGCTCTCCGACTTCGCGCCGCGCATGATCACCATGAAGATCAACCCGGAAAAGATCCGCGACGTGATCGGCAAGGGCGGCGCGGTGATCCGCGCCCTCTGCGAAGAGACCGGCGCCACCATCGACATCCAGGACGACGGCTCGGTGACCATCGCTTCCGTGTCGGCCGAAGCCGGCCGCGCCGCGAAGAAGCGCATCGAGGAAATCACCGCGGAAGTCGAAGTGGGCAAGATCTACGAAGGCCCGATCCTGCGCCTGCTGGATTTCGGCGCGATCGTGCAGGTGCTGCCCGGCAAGGACGGCCTGCTGCACATCTCGCAGATCGCCAACGAGCGCGTCAACGCGGTCTCGGACTACCTCAAGGAAGGCCAGATCGTGAAGGTCAAGGTGCTGGAGGCCGACGACAAGGGCCGCCTGCGCCTGTCGATGAAGGCTGCCGCCGCCGACGCCGCGCCGCCGGCCGACGCGCCCGCCGCCTAAGCAGCACGGGGCAGGTCCGGCGTGAACGCAAGTTCGCGCCGGATTTCAGCAAGTCCTGCCCGGATGCGCAGATTTTTCGCGAGTTTCAGTCGGACTTTTGCTATAATCGCACTCTCGGGGTGTAGCGTAGCCTGGTAGCGCGCCTGGTTTGGGACCAGGATGTCGGGAGTTCGAATCTCTCCACCCCGACCATCTTAAGCAGTACCGGCGCGGCAACAATCGCGTCAGCCCGCACGCAGTGGTGTGGAACTTGTAGAACCGGCAGGTCGGCTGCCCGTAGCTCAGTTGGATAGAGCATCGGCCTTCTAAGCCGAGGGTCACAGGTTCGAATCCTGTCGGGCAGGCCAGTGACTGGTCAGATTTGCAGCAAGCCGTTGTGCAGCGGTCGCGGCACGGTGGTGTAACAACAGTGGTGGCCGTAGCTCAGTTGGTAGAGTCCCGGATTGTGATTCCGGCTGTCGTGGGTTCGAGTCCCATCGGCCACCCCAAAAGAATTTCAGCAGTACACAAAAGCAGTAGCGCAACACCTCAAAGCAGTACCCAAGCAGTACTCTCGCGGCCACTTCGGTGGCCGTGTGCATTTGCGGGGCCGCCATGCGAGCATGGTGGGCGGGCGTCACGGGCAGGTGCTACAGGCCGATAAAGAGGAGCGAACATGAGCGAACTGCTGGTCACCCGCGAAGGCCCGGTCACCACCCTGACCCTGAACCGTCCCGACAAGGCCAATGCGCTGGACGCCGCGCTGGTGGAGGCGCTGCATGAAGCGCTGAACCAGGCGGCGGCGTATGCGCCGCGCCTGATCGTGCTGCGCGGCGAGGGGCGCAACTTCTGCGCGGGGTTCGACTTCTCGGGTTTCGAGGAGATGAGCGCGGCGGAAATCTCCTGGCGCTTCGTGCGCATCGAGCAACTGCTGCAATGGCTGTATCACGCGCCCTGCGCGACCCTGGCGATGGGGCAGGGCGGCTGCTTCGGCGCCGGCGCCGACCTGTTGCTGGCCTGCGACGAGCGCATCGCCGCGCCGGATACGCGCCTGCGCATGCCGGGCTGGAAGTTCGGCCTGGCGCTGGGCACGCGGCGCCTGGCCGCGCGCATCGGGGCCGAGCCGGCGCGCCGGCTGCTGGGCGCGGCAGGGGTGGTCGATGCGACGCAGGCGCACAAGCTCGGCATGGTGACGCAAGTGCTGGAAGCCATGGCGCTGCCGGACGCACTGGCCCGTGCCCAGGCCCAGGCCGGCTCGCTCACCGCCGAGGCGCAGCAGCGCCTGGGGGCGCTGACCCTCGCGGATACCCGCGCGGCCGACATGGCGGCGCTGGTCGAATCGCTGACGGCGGGCGACCTGAAAGCGCGCATCCGAGCCTTTCGCGCGGTCTGATCGCGCGGCCTTGCGGGTGCGGTCTGATCGCGCGGCCTTGCGGGAGCGGTCTGACTGCGCGGCCTTGCAGGTGCGGTCTGATTGCGCGAGCCTGCCGCAAGTGTAGCGGGCGCTACAAAGTGGCGCCGCGCATCGGCCGGTTTGCCATCAGGCAGGGCGGCAATTGTGAAAATTGTGAAAGCTTTTTTGCACTTTTGCCCCGATTTGACGCTTTAAGCCCCAAACCTTTATAATTCAAAGGTTTTGCATCTCCCTTTTCAGGTTTTTACTAGGCATCCAAACCCGCATGGCCTCCCGTCGTAAATTCGTTGCCGGCAACTGGAAAATGAACGGCAGTCTCGCCGCCAACGGCGAACTGGTGAACGGCCTCGCCGCGCAACTCGCGGGCGTCGATGCAGCCGATGTGGCGGTGTGCGTGCCGGCGCCGTATTTCGCGCAGGTGGCCGACCTGCTCGCCGCCTGGTCGAAGGGCGGCATCAACATCGCGCTGGGCGCGCAGAACGCCAGCGAGCACGCGAGCGGCGCCTACACCGGCGAAGTGTCCTGCGGCATGCTCAAGGAATTCGGCGTGCGCTACGTGATCGTCGGGCACTCCGAGCGCCGCGCGCTGTTCGGCGAGACCAATGCGCAGGTGGCGGCCAAGTACGCGGCGGTGCTGGGCGCGGGCCTGACCCCGATACTCTGCGTCGGCGAGACTTTGGCCGAGCGCGAGGCCGGCGCCACCGAAGCGGTGGTGGCTGGGCAACTGGATGCAGCGCTGGCCTTGGGAGCCGACAAACTCGCCGGCGGCGTGGTGGCCTACGAGCCGGTGTGGGCCATCGGCACCGGCAAGACCGCCAGCACCGAGCAAGCGCAGGCGGTGCATGCTTTCATCCGCGCGCGCATCGCGGGGCAAAGTGCTCCGGTGGCGGCGCAACTACGCATTCTCTACGGCGGCAGCGTCAAGGCAAGCAATGCGCAAGCCCTGTTCGCCTGTCCCGACATCGACGGTGGCCTAGTCGGTGGCGCCTCCTTGCAAGCGCAGGAGTTCGCCGCCATCTGCAAGGCGGCCGCCTAGCATCACCTGGCATCACGCAACGAATTCGCATCACACAATTTCAACCGGGCAATTTTCGTCTCACCCAAGCGCCCGCGACTGGACATCATGGACATACTGCAAACCCTCGTCGTCGTCTTACACATTATCGCTGCCCTGGTCATCATCGGCCTGGTGCTGCTCCAGCATGGCAAGGGCGCCGACATGGGCGCCTCCTTCGGCAGCGGCTCGGCCGGCAGCCTGTTCGGCGCCACCGGCAGCGCGAACTTCCTGTCGCGCACCACCGCCGTCATCGCGACGATCTTTTTTGTTACCAGCCTGGGCATGGCTTTTCTCGCCACCCACAAGCCGCGCACCGGCAGCGGCGCCGGCGTGATGGAAGGCGTGACCGCGCCCGCGAACAAGCCCGCTGTTCCCGCGGGTCCGGTGATTCCGGGTCAGGCGCCTTCGTCGTCTTCCGCGCCGTCGCCCGCCGCGATTCCCGGCCAGGAACCCGGCAAGGCCGCGGCTCCGGTAGCGCCCGCGGGCAGCGGCGCCGCCGCGCCCGCGCCTGCTGCTCCGGCCTCTGGTAGCGCTGGCGCCACGACTGGCGAGCCCGCAAAAATTAACCAGATACCGAAGTAAAAGCGGTACAATGTTGCATTACGCGCGATTCATTAAATTTCCTCAAGAATCGCGCCGCGGGCATCTCGCGATGCAAGCATCAAGTAGCATCAGCAGTACCTAAGCCGACGTGGTGGAATTGGTAGACACGCTGTCTTGAGGGGGCAGTGCCGAAAGGCGTATGAGTTCGAGTCTCATCGTCGGCACCAATAGCGATAGGGGCCTCGGTTTCAAGTCCGGGGCCTTTCTGAGTGAGTTCTGGGCAGTTCATGAACCAAGGCGACCAATTCCTCGCAGGATATTTCCCGGTCCTGCTGTTCATCTGCGTCGGGATCGCCATCGGTGTGATACCGATGATGCTGGGCCGCCTGCTCGGTCCGAACAAGCCCGACGCGCAGAAGCTTTCCCCGTACGAATGCGGCTTCGAAGCTTTTGAGGACGCGCGCATGAAGTTCGACGTGCGCTATTACCTGATCGCCATTCTCTTCATCCTGTTCGATCTCGAAACGGCGCTGCTGTTTCCCTGGGCCGCGACGGCCAAGGAGCTCGGACCGGCGGTGTTCGTCACGATTTTCATATTCATCCTCGAACTGGTGCTGGGCCTGGTGTACCTGTGGAAAAAAGGTGCGCTCGATTGGGAGTAGGCAGTTCCGCAAGGCACGCAACGGTTCGGATGAGAGGCTAAAAGCATGAGCATTGAAGGTGTACTCTCCGAAGGTTTTGTCACCACCACGGCCGACAAGCTGATCAACTGGACCCGTACCGGGTCGCTCTGGCCGATGACCTTCGGCCTGGCCTGCTGCGCCGTCGAGATGATGCACGCCGGCGCCGCGCGCTACGACCTGGACCGTTTCGGTATCGTGTTCCGCCCGAGCCCGCGCCAGTCCGACGTGATGATCGTCGCCGGCACCCTGTGCAACAAGATGGCGCCCGCGCTGCGCAAGGTCTACGACCAGATGAGCGAGCCGCGCTGGGTCATCTCGATGGGCTCCTGCGCCAACGGCGGCGGCTACTACCACTATTCGTACTCCGTGGTGCGCGGCTGCGACCGCATCGTGCCGGTCGATGTCTACGTACCCGGCTGCCCGCCCACCGCCGAGGCGCTGCTCTACGGCATCATGCAATTGCAGAACAAGATCAAGCGCACCAACACCATCGCACGTTGATTCGATCGCGCGTTCACTAAACCGCCGTTGATCGCCAGCCAGACGCAACCAGCCAAGCGCATGACTTCTCTAGATACCCTCAAGGCCAACCTCGAGACCGCCCTCGGCGCGAAGGCCGTCTCCATCACCGTCGCGCTGGGCGAGATCACCGTGGTGGTCCACGCCCGGGATTATTTGCAGGTCTGCACGACCCTGCGCGACGACGCTGGCCTGAAGTTCTCCGAACTGATCGACCTGTGCGGCATGGACTACTCGGCCTACGGCGACGGCCTGTGGGAAGGCCCGCGTTTCGCTTCCGTCCTGCACCTGCTGTCGCTCGAGCACAACTGGCGCATGCGCCTGCGCAGCTTCTGCCCGGACGACGACCTGCCGGTGATCTCCTCGGTGAATGACGTATGGTCCGCCGCCGGCTGGTACGAGCGCGAAGCCTTCGACTTCTACGGCATCGTGTTCGAAGGCCACACCGACCTGCGCCGCATCCTCACCGACTACGGTTTCATCGGCCACCCGTTCCGCAAGGACTTCCCGGTTTCCGGGCATGTCGAGATGCGCTACGACCCCGAGCAGAAGCGCGTGATCTACCAGCCGGTGACCATCGAGCCGCGCGAGATCACCCCGCGCATCATCCGCGAAGAGAACTACGGCGGGTTGAAGAAATAATGGCTGAGATCAAGAATTACACGCTGAACTTCGGCCCGCAGCATCCGGCCGCCCACGGCGTGCTGCGTCTGGTGCTCGAGCTCGACGGCGAAGTCGTGCAGCGCGCCGACCCGCACATCGGCCTGCTGCACCGCGCCACTGAAAAGCTCGCCGAGCAGAAGACCTTCATCCAGTCGTTGCCCTACATGGACCGTCTCGACTACGTGTCGATGATGTCCAACGAGCACGCCTACGTGATGGCGATCGAGAAGCTGGTCGGTGTCGAAGTGCCGCTGCGCGCACAGTACATCCGCGTGATGTTCGACGAGATCACCCGTATCCTCAACCACCTGCTGTGGCTGGGCGCGCACGCGCTGGACGTCGGCGCGATGACGGTGTTCCTGTACGCCTTTCGCGAGCGCGAGGACCTGATGGACTGCTACGAGGCGGTGTCCGGCGCGCGTATGCACGCGGCCTACTACCGTCCGGGCGGCGTGTACCGCGACCTGCCGGATTCGATGCCGCAGTTCCGCGCCTCGAAGATCCGCAACGCCAAGGCCATCAAGGAGTTGAACAGCAACCGCGAAGGCTCGCTGCTCGATTTCATCGAGGACTTCACCAACCGCTTCCCGCATTACGTCGACGAGTATGAAACCCTGCTGACGGACAACCGCATCTGGAAGCAGCGCCTGGTCGACATCGGCATCGTCACCCCCGAGCGCGCTCTCTCGATGGGCTTCACCGGCCCGATGCTGCGCGGCTCCGGCATCGCCTGGGACCTGCGCAAGAAGCAGCCCTACGAAGTCTACGACCTGCTCGATTTCGACATCCCGATCGGCACCAACGGCGACTGCTACGACCGCTATCTCGTGCGCGTGCACGAGATGCGCGAGTCCAACAACATCATCCGCCAGTGCATCGAGTGGCTGCGCAACAACCCCGGCCCGGTGATGACGGACAACCACAAGGTCGCGCCGCCTTCGCGCGTGGGGATGAAGACCAACATGGAAGACTTGATCCACCACTTCAAGCTCTTCACCGAAGGCATCCACGTGCCGGCCGGCGAGGCGTATGCCGCGGTCGAGCACCCGAAGGGCGAGTTCGGCATTTACCTGGTGTCGGACGGCGCCAACAAGCCTTACCGCCTGAAGATTCGCGCCCCCGGCTTTGCCCATCTGCAGGCACTGGACGAAATGGCCAGGGGCCACATGATCGCCGACGTTGTGACCATCATCGGCACGCAGGACATCGTGTTCGGCGAGATCGATCGTTAGTACCGCAAAGAACTGTTTGAGCCTCCCATGCTAAGCGCCGAATCCCTGAAGAAAATCGAACGCGAAGTCGCCAAGTATCCGCCGGACCAGAAGCAGTCCGCCGTCATGTCGTCCCTGGCCATCGCGCAGGACGAGAAGGGCTGGCTCGCGCCCGAGGTGATGCAGGAAGTGGCCGACATCCTGGGCATGCCCGCGGTGTGGGTGCAGGAAGTGGCGACCTTCTACAACATGTACAACCTCGCCCCGTGCGGCAAATACAAGCTCACGGTGTGCACCAACCTGCCTTGCGCCCTGTCCGGCGGCGAGCACGCGGCCGAACACCTGAAGGAAAAACTCGGCATCGGCTTCCGTGAGACCACCGAAGATGGCCGCTTCACCCTGATGGAAGGCGAGTGCATGGGCGCCTGCGGCGATGCGCCGGTGCTGCTGGTGAACAACAAGCGCATGGAGAGCTTCATGAGCAATGAGAAGCTCGATGCCCTGATCGCGGAGCTGAAATGACCTGCCTGCATGATCGACACATCAACCCGCTGATCCTGGCCGGCCTGGACGGCAAGAACTGGCGTATCGGCGACTACGAGAAGCGCGGCGGCTATGAGGCGCTGAAAAAGATACTGAACACCGGCATCAAGCCGGAAGACGTGATCGCCGAACTGAAGAGATCGGCCCTGCGCGGCCGCGGCGGCGCGGGCTTTCCCACTGGTCTCAAGTGGTCCTTCATGCCGCGCCAGTTTCCCGGGCAGAAGTACGTGGTGTGCAACTCGGACGAAGGCGAGCCGGGCACGTTCAAGGACCGCGACATCCTGCGCTACAACCCGCACATCCTGATCGAAGGCATGATCATCGCGGGCTACGCGATGGGCGTGACGGTGGGCTACAACTACATCCACGGCGAGATCTGGGAATCCTACGAGATTTTCGAGCAGGCGCTGGATGAAGCGCGCGCCGCCGGCTACCTCGGCAAGAACATCCTGGGCAAGGGTGTCGATTTCGACCTCTACGCCCACCATGGCTACGGCGCCTACATCTGCGGCGAAGAGACCGCGCTGCTCGAGTCCCTCGAAGGCAAGAAGGGCCAGCCGCGCTTCAAGCCGCCGTTCCCGGCCTCCTTCGGCCTGTACGGCAAGCCGACCACGATCAACAACACCGAGACCTTCGCGGCGGTGCCCTGGATCATCCGCAATGGCGGCGACAAGTTCCTGGAGATCGGCCGGCCGAACAATGGCGGCTCGAAGATCTTCTCGATCTCCGGCGATGTGGCCCTGCCCGGCAATTACGAGATTCCGCTCGGCACTTCGTTCGCCAAGCTGCTGGAACTGGCCGGCGGCATGCGCGGCGGCAAGAAGATCAAGGCGGTGATCCCCGGCGGCTCCTCGGCCCCGGTGATCCGCGGTGACGTGATGATGAACACCGACATGGACTACGACTCGATCGCCAAGGCCGGCTCGATGCTCGGTTCCGGCGCGGTGATCGTGATGGACGAGACGCGCTGCATGGTGCGCAGCCTGTTGCGCCTGTCGTACTTTTATTTTGAGGAAAGTTGCGGCCAGTGCACGCCATGCCGCGAAGGCACCGGCTGGATGTACCGCATGGTCCACCGCATCGAGCACGGCCAGGGCCGCATGGAAGACCTGGACCTGCTCAACAACGTGGCCGACAACATCCAGGGCCGCACCATCTGCGCCCTGGGCGACGCGGCGGCGATGCCGGTGCGCGCCTTCATCAAGAATTTCCGCGACGAGTTCGTGTACCACATTGAAAACAAGCGGTGCCTGGTGCCCGGCCACGATCACGCAGCTCAGGCCCACGCGGCCGAGCCGGCGCACGCGTAGCGAACGGACAAGAGACGGGACTCCCACATGGTTGAACTGGAAATCGACGGTCAGAAGGTCGAGGTGCTCGAAGGCAGCATGGTGATGGACGCTGCCAACAAGCTCGGCGTCTATGTGCCGCACTTCTGCTATCACAAGAAGCTGTCCATCGCGGCGAACTGCCGCATGTGCCTGGTGCAGGTCGAAAAAGCGCCCAAGCCGCTGCCCGCCTGTGCCACGCCGGTGACGGCCGGCATGAAGGTATTCACAGCCTCGGAAGCCGCCAAGAAGGCGCAGGCCGGGGTGATGGAATTCCTGCTCATCAACCACCCGCTGGATTGCCCGATCTGCGACCAGGGCGGCGAATGCCAGCTGCAGGACCTGGCCGTGGGCTACGGCGGCTCCGGCTCGCGCTACCAGGAAGAAAAGCGCGTCGTGTTCCACAAGAACGTCGGCCCGCTGGTTTCGATGGAAGAGATGACCCGCTGCATCCATTGCACCCGCTGCGTGCGCTTCGGCCAGGAAATCGCCGGCACCATGGAACTGGGCATGCTGGGCCGCGGCGAGCATTCCGAGATCACGACCTTCGTGGGCAAGACGGTGAATTCCGAGCTGTCGGGCAACATGATTGACATCTGCCCGGTCGGTGCGCTCACCAGCAAGCCGTTCCGCTATTCCGCCCGCACCTGGGAACTGTCGCGCCGCAAGAGCGTCTCGCCGCATGATTCCCTTGGCGCCAACCTGGTGGTGCAGGTCAAGGACAACAAGGTGATGCGCGTCGTGCCCCTCGAGAACGAGGACGTCAACGAATGCTGGATCTCCGACAAGGACCGCTTCTCCTATGAAGCGCTCAATTCCGAGCAGCGCCTGACCAGCCCGATGATCAAGCAGGGCGGGCAATGGCAGACGGTGGACTGGCAGACCGCGCTGGAATTCGTCGCGCACGGCCTGACCGACATCAAGGCCAGGCATGGCGCCGCCAATATCGGCACCCTGGTCTCGCCGCACGCGACCCTGGAAGAAATGCACCTGGCGCAGCACCTGACGCGCGCCTTCGGTTCCGAGAACATCGACCACCGCCTGCGTAGAAGCGATTTCTCCGGCGACCACGCGATGGTCGGCGCCCCCTGGCTGGGCATGCCGGTCGCGGAGATTGCGCAACTGGACCGGTTGCTCGTGATCGGCTCCTTCCTGCGCAAGGACCATCCGCTGCTGGCGCAGCGCGTGCGCCAGCTGGCCAAGAAAAAGCTCACCCAGGTCAACATGATCCACGCGGTCGACGACGACTGGCTGATCAACGTGCGCAACAAGCTGATCGTGTCTCCCGCGCAGATTGCCGCCGCGCTGGATGGCGTGCTGGCCGCGCTCGATGATGGCGCAGCTGATGACGCAGCCAAGGCCATCGCCGAAAGCCTGAAGAGCGGCAACAACGTCGCCCTGTGGATCGGCAACCTGGCCGCGCAAGCGCAGGACGCCGCGCAGATTCATGCGCGCATGCAGGCGATTGCCCATCGCCTCGGCGAACTGAAGAGCGAAGCCCGCGTGCGCTTCGGCTTCCTGCACGAAGCGGCCAACAGCGTGGGCGGCCACATCGCCCGCGTGCTGCCGGGCGAGGGCGGCAAGAACGCCCGCGCCATGTTCGAGCAGCCGCTCAAGGCCTACATGCTGCTGCACGCCGAGCCGGCCTTTGATACCGCCTATCCCGCGCAAGCGATCAAGGCGCTGGCGGAGGCCGACCTGGTGGTGGTGATGTCCCCGTTCATGCATTCGATGGATGTGGCCGACGTGCTGCTGCCGATCGCGCCGTTCACCGAGACCGCCGGCACCTACATCAACACCGAAGGCCGCGCGCAAACCTTCAACGGTGTGGTGCGTCCCCTGGGCGATACGCGCCCGGCGTGGAAGGTGCTGCGCGTGCTGGGCAACATGCTCGGACTTTCCAGTTTCGAGCAGGACACGCCGGAAGCCGTGCGCGCCGAGTGCCTGCCCGCCGACCTGGCGCACAAGCTGAACAACCATACGCAGGTGGCGGTGAGCAAAGTCGCCGCTCCGGCAGCGGGTTACCAGCGCATCGCCGATGTGCCGATCTATTTCGCCGATGCCCTGGTGCGCCGCGCGCCCTCGCTGCAGCTCACCGCCGACGCGAAAGCGCCGCGCGCCTGGCTGCATGGCGACGAGCTGCAAAAGCTCGGCATCGCCGAGGGCGGCCAGGTCAAGGTGCGCAATGGAGCAGGGGAGGTGTTGCTCGCCGCCGCGCGCGACGACCGTCTGCCCGCCGGCTGCGTGCGCGTCGCCGGTGCCCATCCCTCCACCTTCAATGCCGGGCCGCTGGCCGGTGTTCTTTCGGTGGAGCGCGCCTGATGAGTTGTGAAACCCTCGCCGCCTGCAACCAGGTACTGCAAACCTGGGGCACGGCCAACGTCGGCGTCGCCTGGCCCTACCTGTTCACCCTGGTCAAGACGCTGATCCTGATCGTCTGCATCGTCGCCCCGCTGATGGGCTGCGTTGCCTACACCACACTGTGGGAGCGCAAGCTGATCGGCTGGATGCAGGTGCGCATCGGCCCGAACCGGGTCGGCCCGCTCGGCCTGTTCCAGCCGATCGCCGACGGCCTGAAGCTGCTGCTGAAAGAAGTGCTGGTGCCCACCGGCGCCAACCGCGGCCTGTTCATCCTCGCGCCCATCATGGTGATCATGCCGGCGATGGCCGCCTGGGCGGTGATGCCCTTCGGCCCGGACGTGGCGCTTGCCAACGTCGATGCCGGCCTCTTGTTCGTGATGGCGATCACCTCGCTGGAAGTCTACGGCATCATCATCGCCGGCTGGGCTTCGAACTCGAAGTACGCCTTCATCGGCGCGCTGCGCGCTTCGGCGCAGATGGTGTCGTATGAACTGGCGATGGGCTTCTCGCTGCTGATCGTGCTGCTGGTATCGGGCAGCCTGAACATGACCGACATCGTATTGGGCCAGACCCACGGCACGATGGCCGACAAGTACGGCATCAACTTCCTGTCCTGGAACTGGCTGCCGCTGCTGCCGATTTTCGTGATCTACGTGATCTCCGGCGTGGCCGAGACCAATCGCCACCCGTTCGACGTGGTCGAGGGCGAGTCCGAAATCGTGGCCGGCCACATGGTCGAGTATTCAGGCATGGCATTCGCGCTGTTCTTCCTGGCCGAATATGCCAACATGATTTTGATCTCCATGCTGACCGCGGTGTTCTTCCTCGGCGGCTGGAATTCGCCGTTCGACGCGGCTTTCCTGAACTGGATCCCGGGCTGGATCTGGCTGATCGGCAAGGCCTTCTGCATCCTTTCATTCTTCATCTGGATCCGCGCCAGCTTCCCGCGCTACCGCTACGACCAGATCATGCGCCTGGGCTGGAAGGTATTCATTCCCCTCACCATCGTCTGGCTGGCGGTTGTCGGCCTGTGGGTGGTGTCGCCCTGGAGCATCTGGAACTAGCCCACGGAAATCCCCATCATGTCAGCCGCCGCCACCGTCAAGGATTTCTTCAACAGCCTCCTGCTCAAGGAGCTGTTCAAGGGTCTCGCCCTCACGGGCCGCTATGTGTTCGCCCGCAAGATCACCGTGCAGTTCCCCGAGGAAAAGACGCCGCAGTCGCCGCGCTTCCGTGGCCTGCACGCCCTGCGCCGCTACCCGAACGGGGAAGAGCGCTGCATCGCCTGCAAGCTGTGCGAGGCGGTGTGCCCGGCGCTGGCGATCACCATCGAGTCCGAAGTGCGCGACGACGGCAGCCGCCGCACCACGCGCTACGACATCGACCTGACCAAGTGCATTTTCTGCGGTTTCTGCGAGGAGTCTTGCCCGGTCGACTCGATCGTCGAGACCCACGTGCTGGAGTACCACGGCGAGAAGCGCGGCGACCTGTACTACACCAAGGAAATGCTGCTCGCGGTGGGCGACCGCTACGAGACTGACATTGCCGCCGCCCGCGCCGCGGACGCCGCCTACCGTTGAGCCGACGATGATGCCTTTTTCCACATTCATGTTCTACGCCTTCGCGGTGGTGCTGGTGTTTGCCGCCTTTGGCGTCATCACCGCGCGCAACCCGGTGCACGCGGCCCTCTGGCTGGTGCTGTCGTTTTTCAACGCGGCCGGCATCTGGATGCTGCTGCGCGCCGAGTTCCTGGCCATCTCCCTGGTGCTGGTGTACGTCGGCGCGGTGATGGTGCTGTTCCTGTTCGTGGTGATGATGATGGACATCAACCTGGACAAGCTGCGCGAAGGTTTCTGGAAGAACTCCAAGCTGGGTTTTCTGGTCGGCGGCTTGATGCTGGCCGAAATGGCTTTCGTGCTGATGAGCCCGCTGTTCGACTCCACCGCGCCGGCCAACAGCCCGGCGCTGACCGACCCCAAGTACAGCAACGTCAAGGAACTCGGGCGCCTGATCTATACCGATTACCTGTTTCCGTTCGAAGTGGCGGCCATCATCCTGCTGGTGGCGATCGTTGCCGCGCTCGCCCTGACCCTGCGCGGCCGCAAGGACAGCAAGTCGCAAGACCCGTCCAAGCAGGTGCTGGTCAAGAGCAGCGACCGCCTGCGCATCATCAAGATGGCAGCCGTCAAGGAAGCGCCGCCGGCTCCCGAGCCCGCCGCCGCTGCCGCCGCGCCCAAGGAGGCCAAATAATGGGCGCGATTACGCAATCCCACGTGCTGGTGCTGGGCGCCATCCTGTTCGCCATCAGCATCGTCGGCATCTTCCTGAACCGCAAGAACCTGATCGTGCTGCTGATGGCGATCGAGCTGATGCTCCTGGCGGTGAACATGAACTTCGTCGGCTTCTCCCACTTCCTGGGCGACCCGGACGGGCAGGTGTTCGTGTTCTTCATCCTCACCGTCGCGGCGGCCGAATCGGCCATCGGCCTGGCCATCCTGGTGGTGCTGTTCCGCAATCTTGATACCGTGGATGTCGAGGAACTCGACAACCTGAAGGGATAAGAAGAATGACCCTTCCGCAGCAGCTTCTCGTCGTCGCGCTTGCCCCCCTGGCGGGCGCCATCATCGCCGGCATTTTCGGCACCAGGTTCGGCGGCGCCGTGCTCGGCCGCCGCGCTTCGCACAGTGTCGCCATCCTCGGCGTCCTGGTGTCGTTCATCTTCTCCTGCGTCGTGGCCCAGCAGGCTTTCGCCACCAGCGGGGCGCTGTACAACGGCGCGCTCTACACCTGGACAGTGGCCGACGGCGTCAACTTCAACGTCGGCTTCCTGATCGACCACCTTACCGTCACCATGATGCTGGTGGTGACCTTCGTCTCGCTGATGGTGCACGTCTACACCATCGGCTACATGGCGGATGATCCGGGCTACAACCGCTTCTTCTCCTATATCTCGCTGTTCACCTTCTCGATGCTGATGCTGGTGATGAGCAACAACTTCCTGCAGTTGTTCTTCGGCTGGGAAGCGGTGGGCCTGGTTTCCTACCTGCTGATCGGCTTCTGGTACACCCGGCCGACGGCGATCTACGCGAACCTCAAGGCTTTCCTGGTCAACCGGGTCGGCGACTTCGGTTTCCTGCTCGGTATCGGCCTGGTGCTGGCGCACTTCGGCACCCTGGACTACGGCCAGGTGTTCTCCCATCACGACCTGAAGGCGCTTTCCGAAACCACGCTGCCCCTCATCCCCGGCAACCCGACGGTGCTGACCGCCACCTGCATCTGCCTGTTCATCGGCGCGATGGGCAAATCGGCACAGTTTCCCCTGCATGTCTGGCTGCCTGACTCGATGGAAGGTCCGACCCCGATCTCCGCGCTGATCCACGCCGCCACCATGGTGACGGCCGGCATTTTCATGGTCGCGCGCATGTCGCCGCTGTTCGAACTGTCGGACGCCGCGCTTTCCTTCGTGCTGGTGATCGGCGCGATCACGGCGCTGTTCATGGGTTTCCTGGGCATCATCCAGAACGACATCAAGCGCGTGGTCGCGTATTCGACGCTCTCGCAACTGGGTTACATGACGGTGGCGCTGGGCTGCTCGGCCTACTCGGTGGCGATCTTCCACCTGATGACCCACGCCTTCTTCAAGGCGCTGCTGTTCCTGGGCGCCGGTTCGGTGATCATGGGCTGTCACCACAATCAGGACATGCGCTACATGGGCGGCCTCTCCAAGTACATGCCGATCACCTGGATCACCTCGCTGCTCGGTTCACTTGCTCTCATCGGCACGCCGTTCTTCTCCGGCTTCTATTCCAAGGACTCGATCATCGAGGCGACCGCGGGCAGCCATATCGCCGGCTCGACCTTCGCGCACTACGCGGTGCTGGCCGGCGTGTTCATCACCGCCTTCTACTCCTTCCGCATGTACTTCCTGGTGTTCCACGGCAAGGAGCGCTACGATCAGGCGCCGCCGAATGAGCATCACGCCGCCGCCCATGATGACCACGGCGACCATGCAACACACGCCGAGCCGGACGCCCATCATGACGACCACGGCCATGGCGGCAAGCCGCACGAGTCCCCGTGGGTGGTGACCCTGCCGCTGATCCTGCTGGCGATCCCCTCGGTGATCATCGGCTACCTCACCATCGGCCCGATGCTGTACGGCGGCTTTTTCGGCGGCGTCATCGCCGTGCTCGAAAAGCATGAGGCGATGAAGGAGCTGGCCGAGGAGTTCACCGCGCACCATGGCGCCCTGGGCATGGCACTGCATGCCTTCGTGACCCCGCCGTTCTGGCTGGCGCTGGCGGGCGTCGTCGCGGCCTACGTGTTCTACATGGTCAAACCCGAATGGCCGGCGGCGTGGAAAAAGGCACTCGCGCCGGTCTACACCCTGCTCGACAACAAGTACTACTTCGACCGCTTCAACGAGATCTTCTTCGCCGGCGGCGCGCGCCTGCTCGGCAAGGGACTCTGGAAGGGCGGCGACGTCGGCATCATCGACACACTTATTATCAACGGCTCGGCGCGCCTGGTCGGCTGGGTTGCCCGCCTGACCGGCTGGTTCCAGTCCGGCGCGCTGTACCAGTACGCGGTGGTGATGATGATCGCCGTGTTCTTCTCCCTGAGCCTGATTTTCCGCCACGTGGTGGGCAAATAAGCGACCTGATAAGCAAAAACCAGGACCCCCATGCCGTCTTCTCCTCCCATCCTGACCCTTGCCATCTGGGTGCCGATCATCGCGGGCCTCGTGGTGTTCGCCCTCGGTGACGACCGCAACGCCAAGCTGGCGCGCTACCTGGCGCTGGTCGGCGCGCTCGCCGGCCTGGTCGTCACCTTCCCGCTGCTGGCCGATTTCAACCCCGCCTCTGCGAAATTCCAGTTCGTCGAAAAGATCATGTGGGTCGAGCGTTTCCACATCGAGTACTACCTGGGCGTGGACGGCATCTCCATGCTGTTCGTGCCGCTCACCGCCTTCATCACCGTGCTGGTGGTGCTGGCCGGCTGGGAAGTGATCGAGACGCGCGTCTCGCAGTACATGGGCGCCTTCCTGATCCTCTCGGGCTTGATGATCGGCGTGTTCTGCGCCCTCGACGGCGCGCTGTTCTACGTGTTCTTCGAGGCCACGCTGATCCCGATGTACGTGATCATCGGCGTGTGGGGTGGGGCCAACCGCGTTTACGCCGCCTTCAAGTTCTTCCTGTACACCCTGGCCGGTTCGCTGCTGACTTTGGTGGCGATCGTCTTCCTGTACACCAAGTCCGGGTCCTTCGACATCACCACCTGGCACAACCTGCCGCTCTCGCTCTCGGCGCAGAAGTACGTGTTCGTCGCCTTCCTGCTGGCCTTCGCGGCCAAGGTGCCGATGTGGCCGGTGCACACCTGGCTGCCCGACGCCCACGTGCAGGCGCCCACCGGCGGCTCGGTGGTGCTGGCGGCGATCATGCTCAAACTTGGGGCGTACGGTTTCCTGCGCTTCTCCCTGCCGATCGCTCCTGACGCCAGCCGCGAATTGTCCGGCCTGATGATCACCCTGTCGCTGATCGCGGTGGTCTATATCGGCCTGGTTGCCCTGGTGCAGCAGGACATGAAAAAGCTGGTCGCCTATTCGTCGATCGCCCACATGGGCTTTGTCACCCTGGGCTTTTTCATGCTCAAGGACGGCACGTTGATGGGCACGGCGGTCGAAGGCGGCATCGTGCAGATGGTCTCGCACGGCTTCATCTCCGGCGCCATGTTCCTGTGCATCGGCGTGCTGTATGACCGCATGCACACCCGCGAGATCGCGGACTACGGCGGGGTGGTCAACGTGATGCCGAAGTTCGCCGCCTTCGCCGTGCTGTTCGCGATGGCCAACTCCGGCCTGCCTGCCACCTCCGGTTTCGTCGGCGAGTTCATGGTGATCCTGGCGGCGGTGAAGTACAACTTCTGGGTCGCCTTCCTCGCCGCCACCACGCTGATTTTTGGGGCCGCCTACTCGCTGTGGATGGTCAAGCGCGTCTATTTTGGCGACATCGCCAACGACCACGTGCGCCACCTGAAGGACATCAACGCGCGCGAATTCTCCATCCTCGCGCTGCTGGCCGCCGCCGTGCTTTACATGGGCGTCAATCCCAAACCCTTCACCGACGTGATGCACGCCTCGGTGAACGAGCTCGCGCGCCACGTGGCCAAGAGCAAGATGTGACGGGCCGATCATGAATCCGAATACCTACAACCTGATACCCGCCTATCCCGAGCTGCTGCTGTTCGCGGCGATCTCACTGATCATGATCGTCGATGCCTTCTGGCCGAAAGGCGAGGCGGGCAGCGGCGGCGGCAAGACGAACGCGCTGTTCTGGCTGTCGATGATTTCGCTCCTGATGTGCTGCATGCTGTCGGCGGCGCTGCTCGCCTCCGGCGACCGCGGCTACGCCTTCACCAACATGTTCGTCGCCGACCAGATGGCGAACCTGCTCAAGATCGGCGCCTATATCGCGGTGGCGGTGTCTTTCGTCTACTCGCGCCGCTACATGGCCGACCGCGCCTTGCTCTCCGGCGAGTTCTACCACCTGTCCCTGTTTGCTCTCCTGGGCGGCATGATCATGATCTCGGCGAACCACTTCCTGACCCTGTACCTGGGCCTGGAACTGCTCTCGCTGTCGCTGTACGCCATGGTCGCCCTGAACCGCGACTCGGTGGTCTCCACCGAGGCGGCGATCAAGTACTTCGTGCTGGGCGCGCTGGCTTCCGGGCTCCTTCTGTACGGCATGTCGATGATGTACGGCGCCTCCGGCACCCTGGACATCAACGCGATCGCCAAGGCACTCACCGACGGCGTGGCCAAGCGCAACATGGTGCTGTTCGGCCTGGTGTTCGCGGTCGCCGGCCTGGCCTTCAAGCTCGGCGTGGTGCCGTTCCACATGTGGATTCCCGACGTGTACCACGGCGCGCCCACCCCGGTCACCCTGATGATAGGCGCCGCGCCCAAGCTGGCCGCGTTCGCCATCTTCGTGCGCCTGCTGGTCAACGGCCTGACCAACGTGGCGGCCGACTGGCAGCAGATGCTGGTGATCCTCGCCGTGCTGTCGCTGGCGGTCGGCAATCTCGGGGCGATCGCGCAGACCAACATGAAGCGCATGCTGGCGTATTCCACGATCTCGCACATGGGCTTCGTGCTGCTCGGCCTGGCCTCCGGCGTGGTCGACGGCAACCGGCTGAACGCGGCCGACGCCTACGGCTCCTCGCTGTTCTACATCATCACCTACACCCTTACCACCCTGGCTTCCTTCGGCATGGTGCTGCTGCTGTCGCGCCAGGGTTTCGAGGCGGACAAGCTGGACGACTTCAAGGGCCTGAATACGCGCAGCCCGTGGTTCGCCGGCCTGATGCTGCTCGTCATGTTCTCCCTGGCCGGCATCCCGCCGACGGTGGGCTTCTACGCCAAGCTGGCGGTGCTGCAGGCCGCGGTCGGCGCCAACATGGCCTGGCTGGCGGTGGTCGCGGTGGTGTTCTCCCTGATCGGCGCGTTCTACTACCTGCGCGTGGTCAAGCTGATGTATTTCGACGAGCCGCTGGACACCAAGCCGCTGATGGCCGACACCGGCGACCGTGTGCTGCTCTCGATCAACGGCGTGGCCCTGCTGTTCCTGGGCCTGCTGCCCGGCGCGCTGATGGGCCTGTGCGTCGCCGCCATGCGGACTTCCCTCTAACCGAGGGATGCGGACGCCAAGTTGACCGGTTTCCAGCCCGCGATCTGGTTTCTGCTGTTGGTGGCCCTGGTGGCCGCCAACCTGCCGTTCGCCCTGCGCCGCCGCTTTGCCATTGGGCCGGAAAAGGCCGGCTTTTCGGGCTTCTGGTGGCGCCTGGTTGAACTGGTGCTGATGTACTTCGCGGTCGGCGGCCTGGCGCTCGGGCTGGAATCGCGCCAGGGCGATATTTACCCGCAAGGCTGGGAGTTCTACGCCATCACCGCTTTTCTGTTCGTCGTCTTCGCCTATCCCGGCTTCGTCTACCGTTACCTCTGGAAGCGCTCATGAGCCAGCAGGACTTCACTGAACACACCCTGGATTCGCAGCGCGTCTACGAAGGCCGCCTGCTCAAGATCAACAAGGACCGCATCAGGCTGCCGGACGGCGGCGAGAGCTCGCGCGAGTATGTGCAGCACCCCGGCGCCGTCGCCATCATCCCGATTCTGGACAACGGCAATCTGATCATGGAGCGCCAGTACCGCTACCCGCTGCGCCGCCACTTCATCGAGTTTCCGGCCGGCAAGATCGATCCGGGCGAGGACATCCTGGGTACCGCCGTGCGCGAGCTCAAGGAAGAGACCGGCTACACCGCCAGCCAATGGACCCACCTGACCACCATCCACCCGCTGATCGCCTATTCGGACGAGCGCATCGAGGTGTTCCTGGCGCGCGGGCTGACGGACGGGGAGCGCCAGCTCGACCCCGGCGAGTTCCTCGAGGTGCTGGAAGTGGAGCCGGCCGAGGCGATGGAGTGGCTGCGCGAAGGCAAGGTGAGCGACCCAAAGACCGTGATCGGCCTGTTCTGGCTGGAGAAATTGAACAGCGGCCAGTGGAAGTAGGCGAGTGTTCAAGTCCCTGCCACCAGGCGCAAAAGGCCTGTTGTTCGCCTGCGGCGCGGCCCTGATCTGGACCTTTTTCATTCTTCTTTCGCGCCTGGCCACGCGCACCGCCTTCAACCCCTTTGATCTGGCGTTTTTGCGCTTTTCCGCCGCCGCGCTGACCGTCCTGATCGTCATGGCGCTGCGCCCGCGCGCGCCGGACGCCGCGCCATATTTCGCCGGCATCACACCGCTGCGCGCCCTGGCCCTGGCCGTGTTCGGCGGCGCCGGCTTCACCGGCCTGGCCTATACCGGCTTCGTGTTCGCTCCCGCCGCCCATGCCTCGGTGCTGATGCCCGGTACCTTGCCGCTGTCGGCCGCGCTGATCGCCTGGGGCGTCCTCGGCGACCCGATCACCAGGCGCAAGGGCCTGGGCCTGGTGGCGATCCTCGGCGGGGTTGCGCTGGTCGGCGCGCATGCCCTGGCCGATACGCCGGCCGCCGGCAATGAATACACCTGGATCGGCGATCTCGCCTTTCCCCTGGCCTCGGTCTCCTGGGCCCTCTTCACCGTCTACACCCGCAAATGGAAGGTCGGCGCGGTCGATGCGACCATCCTGGTGTGCTTGATCTGCTTTGTGTTCTATATTCCCGCCTACCTGCTGTGGGCGCCCAAAAAACTCATGCTGGTGCCCACCGCCACCATCCTGGTCACGGCCTTTTTCCAGGGCACCATCGCCCTGGTGTTCTCGATGTGGGTTTTCACCCGCGCGGTAGCGGCCCTGGGGCCGACCAAGACCACCATGGTGACTTCGGTGGTACCGGCCTTGAGCGCGGTGCTGGCGGTGCCTTTGCTGGGCGAGCCGCTGTCGCTGCTCCTGGTGCTGGGCGTCGCGGCGGTGACGGCGGGCATGCTGATCGGCATCACCGGCGCGCCGCTCAGGCCCGCGCCGCTGCCGGCCTCGGCGTCCTAGGGGAGGGCGGGCGCCCGCACGTCCGGAGTGGCACTTTTCGCGCAGGCGCCTGAACAAAACCACCACTTGCGCGGTCAGAGGCTGATGCGATCACCCAGGCTCACCCTCCCGTTCCCCGCGCCCTGCCGCGCGCCGGCCGTCCGGCTCCCCGCTTCGGGCCTGGTTGCCCGGATAGGGTAGCATCCGCCCCATGCATCTTTCCCGGCTCCCTTTCGAGCTGTTCGTCGGCCTGCGCTATGTCCGGGCCCGGCGCACCGCCAATAAAAACGGTTTCATCTCCTTCATCTCCCTGGCCTCGGTGATCGGCATCGCCTTAGGCGTCTCGGCGCTGATCATCGTGCTCTCGGTGATGAACGGTTTCCAGAAGGAGGTGCGCGACCGCATGCTGTCGGTGGTCTCGCACATCGAGGTGTTCGCCGCCAATGGCACGGTGGACCAGTGGGAGCCGCTGATCAACGATGCCAGGCGCAACAAGCACGTGCTGGCCGGCGCCCCCTACGTGGCGGCGCAGGCGATGTTGGCCAATGGCGACGCGGTGCGCGGCGCGGTGATCCGCGGCATCAAGCCCGAGCTGGAGGCGCAGGTGGCGAACCTGCAGATGCGTTCCGGCCAGTTGGCCGATCTCAAGCCCGACGGGTTCAACGTGGTGCTCGGCCTGGAGCTGTCGCGCGCCCTGGGCGTGCGGGTGGGCGACAAGATCACCCTGATCGCCCCGCAGGGCAACGTCACCCCCGCCGGCGTGATTCCGCGCCTGAAGCAGTTCACCGTGGCCGGCGTGTTCGAGTCCGGCCATTTCGAATACGACTCGGCCCTGGCGCTGGTGGCGATGGAGGATGCGCAAAAGCTGTTCCGCCTCGAAGGCGTGACCGGCATCCGGCTCAAGACCGACAATCTTTACGAGGCGCACAACATCGCCGCCGACCTGTCGCGCACGCTCACCGGCGACCTGCTGATCCGCGACTGGGGCCGCATCAACCGCAGCTGGTTCGCCGCGGTGCAGGTGGAAAAGCGCATGATGTTCATCATCCTCACCCTGATCGTCGCGGTGGCCGCTTTCAACCTGGTGTCGATGCTGGTGATGATGGTGACCGACAAGCGCGCCGACATCGCCATCCTGCGTACCCTGGGCGCCAGCCCCGGCGCGATCCAGAAGATTTTCATGATCGCCGGCAGCATTTCCGGCTCGCTCGGTACCCTCGCGGGAGCGATGATCGGCGTGGTCACGGCACTCAATATCGAGACGTGGATGCCGGTGATCGAGCGCGTGCTCGGCGTGCAGGTGCTACCCAAGGACATCTACTTCATCAGCTCCCTTCCCTCCGACCCCCAGGTGCCGGATATCGCCTTCATCGTCGCCACCTCCCTGATCATGAGCCTCCTGGCCACCCTGTACCCGAGCTGGCGCGCCGCGCGCATCCAGCCGGCGGAGGCGCTGCGCTATGAGTGAAGTGTCGCCCTACATCATCGAGGCCACCGGCCTCTCAAAAAGCTACCGCGAAGGCGCGGCGGCGCTGCACGTGCTCAAGGGTGTGGACCTGCACGTGGCACCGGGCGAGAGCGTCGCGGTGATCGGCGCTTCCGGCTCGGGCAAGAGCACGCTGCTGCATTTGCTCGGCGGGCTGGACGGAATCAGCGCCGGCGCCGTGCAGGTGGCCGGGCGCGACCTCTCCACGCTCTCGGAAACCGAGCGCGGCCGGCTGCGCAATGCCTCGCTCGGTTTCGTCTACCAGTTCCATCATCTGCTGCCCGAGTTCTCCGCGCTGGAGAACGTTGCCATGCCGCTGGTGATCCGCGGCGGGGCGCGCGAGGAGGCCGAGAGCGCGGCGCGCGCGGTGCTCGACGCGGTCGGTCTCACAAGCCGCCTGGACCACACCCCGGGCGAGCTTTCCGGCGGCGAGCGCCAGCGCGCCGCCCTGGCGCGCGCCCTGGTGACGCGGCCGCAATGCGTACTGGCCGACGAGCCCACCGGCAACCTGGACCGCGAGAACGCCGGCAAGGTTTTCGAACTGATGCTCGACTTGCGGCGCCAGTTCAATACCGCGTTCATCGTGGTGACCCATGACCGCGAGCTGGCCTCCCGAATGGACCGCCAGTATGAACTGACGGGGGGCGTGCTGCGGGAGTTGTAGGGTTACGGCATTGGGTTTTCGGGGATGGACGCATGGCAACCACGGTCAAGAAGCAAATCCGCAAGCGGGTCGAGATCGACCACGAACACATCGCCCTGGTGCTGCAGGGCGGCGGCGCGCTGGGCGCCTACCAGGCCGGCGTGTATGAGGAAATCGCCACCATCCCCACCGAGCCGCACTGGGTCGCGGGCGTATCGATCGGTGCCATCAACGCGGCCCTGATCGTCGGCAACCCGCCGCAGAAGCGCATCGAGCGCCTGCACGAGTTCTGGGACCTGGTGTCCTCGTCCATCGTCGGCATCGGACCGTTATGGGACGGCCAGCGCGAAGCCTTTCACCAGGCCAGCGCCGCCTTTGCCGCGCTGATGGGCGTGCCGGGCTTTTACCAGCCGCGCGTGCCGGCCCCTTTCTTCCAGCCCGAAGGCACGGATGCGGCGATCAGCTTTTACGATACCGCGCCCTTGAAGGCGACGCTGGAGCGCCTGGTCGATTTCGACCTGATCAACAAGAAGAAGGTGCGCCTGTCGGTGGGCGCGGTCAACGTGCGCACCGGTAACTCGGTGTACTTCGACAACCACGTGCAGAAGATCGGCCCCGAGCACATCATGGCCTCCGGCGCCTTGCCGCCGGCCTTTGCGCCGGTGCAGGTCGACGGCGAGTTTTACTGGGACGGCGGCATCGTCTCCAACACGCCGCTGCAATACGTGCTCGACAATCGCGGCATGGAAAAGACCCTGATCGCGCAGGTGGACCTGTTCCCGGCGCGCGGCGCGCTGCCCGCCACCATGCCGGCGGTGCTGGCGCGCCACAAGGATATCCTCTACTCCAGCCGCACCCGCTTCAACACCGACAAGGCGGCCGAGCTGCAGCGCCACAAGAAGGCGGTGCAGAACCTGATCGCCAAGCTGCCGGCGCGCATGCGCGATGATCCCGACGTCAAATTCCTGGCGGCGGAAAACCGCGTCGCGCACGTCGACGTGGTGCACCTGATCTACCGCCAGAGCCGCTACGAGCTGGAGTCGAAGGACTACGAGTTCTCGCGCGCCACCGTACTGGAACACTGGGCCACCGGGCGCGCCGACATGCAGCGCACCATCGAGCATCCCGAGTGGCTGTCGCGCTCGCGACTGGAAGAAGGCATCACCGTCTACGATCTGTCGCGCGAGGCGCGCCCGCCGGCGAAGGCCGTGAAACGGCGCTAGAGCCTATAGGCAGCAGCCCAGGGTGCAGCGCAGTTCGATGTTGAGCAGGTTGGGCGGGTGCCCGCCGATGCGCCCGAAGCCGAACGCGGCGATCAGGTTGTCGGCGGCGATCATCGCCATCGCGCGCCGCGCCATTTCGCTCTCGCCCAGGGCCGGCGTGTCGGTGGCGATCACCCCGGCGCGGGTGCAGGCTTCCAGGTCGATGCCGGCGCTGCCCGCGCCGATCCGGCATATCGCGCGCAGGTGCGGCAGGCCTTCGAGCAGGGAGGCGTCGATGCCGGCCGGGGCGGTGGCGATCAGGGCGGATTTGCCTTCGAGTTGCTGGCGCAGGGCCAATGGATCGAGCGTGCCGCTCGCCAGTTCGACTTCGAAAAAGCCCTCCAGGCGCTCGAGCAGGGCCGGCACCGCCGGCGCCGCCAGCAGCACCGGATGGCGGCGCAGCCCCGCGAGCCCGAGTGCCATGTCAGGGTACCTTCGGCGCGAGCGCCGGGCGCCCGCGCAGATGGTCGGCGATTTTTTCCGCGATCATGATCACCGGCGCGTTGATGTTGCCGGTGGTCAGATCCGGCATCAGTGAGGCATCGACCACGCGCAAACCGCTTAAACCATGAATCCGGCCGACACTGTCGGCCACCGTGCCCGGGCCGCCCGCCGGGCCCATGCGGCAGGTGCCGGCCGGGTGGTGCACGGTGATGGCCGACTTGCGGATGAAAGCGTCCAGCGCCGCGTCGCCATCGACCGCCGGCCCGGGCACGGTTTCCCTCTCGACAAAGCGCGCCAGGGCGCCCTGGCGCGCGATCTCGCGGATGCTGCGGATCGCCTTGCGTACTACCTGCCAGTCATGCGGGGCGGCAAGAAAATTCTGGTGGATGCGCGGCGCGGCGAACGGGTCGCTGCTCGCCAGGCTGACCTCGCCACGGCTTTGCGGATGCAGCAGCACGGTGCGGCAGGCGAAGCCGTCGGCGAAGGGCTGGCGGAAGGGCTTGAAGTAGGGCCAGGCCGGCAGGGCCGCGCTGGTGAGCAGCATCTGCATGTCCGGGCAATCGAGTTCCGGAGAGCTTTTCAGAAACGCCATGGTGCCGCCGGGCACATCCGACGCGAAGCCGCTGCCGAAGGCATAGGCCCGGGCCAGCGACAGCGCCACGCGGTCGGCGCGCATGTTGCGCAGGAACGGGCTCGGCTCGCGGCGCCGGTACATCAGCACCACCGAGACGTGGTCCTGCAGATTCTTGCCCACGCCGGGGAGGGCGGCCTTGACGGCGATCTTGTGCGCGGCCAACGCCTGCGGATCGCCGATGCCCGAAAGCATCAGCAATTGCGGCGAGTTGATCACGCCGCCGGAAAGAATCACTTCACGCGCGGCGTTCACCTGCTTGAGCATGCCGCCCTGCTTGTACTCGATGCCGCGTGCGGTCTCGCCGTCGAACAGGATGCGCGTGGCCTGCGCGCCGACTTCCACATCGACATTGCCGCGCGCCATCGCGGGATACAGGTAGGCGCGGGCGGCGCTCATGCGCTTGCCGCCGGCAATGGTCATCTGCAGCTGGCTGAAGCCTTCCTGGTGATTGCCGGCGTTGTAGTCCTCGTTCCAGGCATGGCCGGCCTGCTGCGCGGCTTGCTTAAAGGCCTCGTTGAGCGGGTCTTCATAGCGGCAGCGCTGCACCTTGAGCGGGCCGTCGCCGCCGCGCCAGGCATTGTTGCCGCCTTCCCAGCCTTCCAGGCGCTTGAAGTAGGGCAGCACGTGGGCGTAGTCCCAGTCCGGCAGGCCGGTGGCGGCCCAGCGCGCGAAGTCCCGCGGGTTGCCGCGTACATAGGCCATCGCGTTGGTCGAGGAGGAGCCGCCCACCACCTTGCCGCGCGCGCATTCGACCGCGCGGCCGTCCACGTTCGGTTCAGGCTCGGCGTAGTACTGCCAGTCGTGCAGGCGTTCCTGCAGGATCTTGCCCCAGCCCAGGGGGATGTGGATCCACGGGCTTTTGTCCCAGCCGCCGGCTTCGAGTACCAGGATGCGTACCCCGGGGTCCTCACCCAGCCGGTAAGCCAGGGTACAGCCGGCCGAACCGGCACCGACGATGATGTAGTCGTATTCCTTTACTACCATTGCCCGCGCCTGTTCCTGCTGTTTCAATATTCGTCAACGAAATGCCCGCTTGCGCGGGCATGGCCGTGCACCTTAGCGCTTGAGCGGCGAGGATTTTTCGACAAAGCTGGAGTTGAAGCCCACGCCGGCATTGAAGTTCGCCGGCAGCACGCCCTGTTCCTGCAGCACCTGCGCGGTCTCCTTCCACTGCGCGGCCGAGATCGCGCCGATGCCGTTGCTCTTGCTGTAGTCGGAGAAGAAGGTGGCCTTGATGTCGGCGTCGATCTGCTTGAACAGCGCTTCTTCGCGGCCCTTGTATTCGGGGTTGGCCTTGACGATGATGTCCACCGCTTCCTTCGGGTTCTCGATCACGAACTGGAAGGACTGGATGTAGGCCTTGACGAAACGCTGCACCAGGTCGGGCTTCTCGGCGATCATCTTCTCCGAGGTGAACAGGCCCGAGCCGTAAGCCTTGTAGCCGTAGTCCGCGCCAAGCAGGATGGAGAGCGAACCGGGGCCGCCGGTCTTGGCTTCCAGTTCCGGCACCTCGGCATCGATGTAGCCGGGCACCACGTCGACGCGGCCCAGCACCAGCATGTTTTCATAGGGCGGGGCCATGGTGCTCTGCTTGAAGTCGGCCAGGTTCAGGCCGTTCTTGGCGAAGAAGGCCTTGAGGAACACGAAGGTGGAACCGGCCGGGTGCACGCCGATATTCTTGTCCTTCAGGTCGGCGGGCTTGGAGAGCGGGTTCTTCGATTTGAGCGAGATGATCGCCAGCGGGCTCTTCTGGTTCACCGCCACGATCGCCACCACCGGCAGGTTCTGCGAGCGGCCCACCTGCAGGGTCGGCAGGTCGGAGAAGCCGAATTCGGCATTGCCGTTGGAGATCAGCTTGAGCGCGTCCACCGAACCGGTGCCCTTGCGCACGGCGGTGACGTTGATGCCGCCCTGGGAGAAGTAGCCCTTCTCCTTGCCGACGAAGAACATGGCGTGGTTGCCGCGCACCACCCAGTCCAGCTGCACCGACACATCGTCGGCGGCGAAGGCCGGCGCCGCGCACATCAGACCCGCGGCGGCCACCCCGGCCAGCCAGCCCACCAGCTTGTTCGTGCCCATCATCGATACTCCCTTTCGTTGATTGCGATCCGTGAAAACCATGCGGCGGCAAACCCGCGCGTCCGGCTCATGCCGTGCGCGGCACCCAGTTGATGTAGCGCCACTCGATGATCTCGATGGCGTAATAGAACAGCAGGCCGAGCACCGAGACTTCGACCAGCGCGGCGAACACCAGCGCGGTTTCCATCTGCGTCGAGGCGAACTGGATCATGTAGCCCAGGCCCGCCTGCGCGCCGGCGAACTCGCCGACGATGGCGCCGATCACCGCCAGGGTGACGGCCACCTTCAGGCCGGCCATCAGGTAGGGCAGGGAGTTGGGGATCTGCACGCGCCAGAGGATCTCGTTGCGGCTCGCGCCCACCGAGCGCATCAGCGCGACCAGGTTGGGGTCCACCGACTGCAGGCCGACCAGCATGTTGATGGCGACCGGGAAGAAGGCCATCACCACGATCAGCGAGACCTTGGGCAGCAGATCGAAGCCGAACCAGAGGATGAACAGCGGAGCCAGCGCGATCTTCGGCACGGTCTGGAACAGCACCACCAGCGGATAGAGGGCGCGGCCGAAGGCGGCAAAGCGCGCGATCACCATCGCCACCAGCGCGCCGATGATGGAAGAGAGCACGAAGCCGTACAGCACCTCCCTGGCCGTGACGAAAGCCGCCACGCTGAGCGCACCCTGGCGCGCCACCAGCACCTTGAGGATGGAACTGGGCGCGGGCAGCACGAACTCGGGCAGCTTGAACATGCGCGCCGCCGCCTCCCAGATCACCACCACCGCCAGAAACAGCAGGATGGACGGCACCAGGCCCTTGAGGGCGGCGCGCAGGCCGGCGGTCAAGCCGGGCGCGGCACCGGCGGGAGAGGCAGTGGAAGCAGCGGATGCGGCGGCAGGCGCGGCCGAGGCGGCGGAAGGGGAATCGATCACGGCACTCATGCGGCCACCGCCTGGCGATGGCCTTCACGGTGTCCTTCCTTAAGCAAGCGGCGCAGGCGCGTGGTGGCCTGGGCGAATTCGGGCGCGGCGTAGCTCTCTTCGTTGCGCGGGTAGGGCAGGGCGATGGGCAGGGCTTCGATGATGCGCGCCGGGTTGGTCGCCATCACCTGCACCTCGCGCGAGAGGAAGGCCGCCTCGTCGATCGAATGGGTGACGAACACGATGGTCTTGCCGGTGCGCTCCCAGATTTCGAGAAGGAAGTCGCTCATCTCCTCGCGCGTGATCGCATCCAGCGCGCCGAACGGCTCGTCCATCATCAGCACTTCCGGGTCCAGCGCCAGGGCACGGGCGATCGAGACGCGCTGGCGCATGCCGCCGGAGAGCTGCGAAGGGCGCTTTTCGGCGGCGTGTTCCAGGCCGACCAGGCGCAGCATGTCGATGGCGCGCTGGCGGATCTCTTCGCGGGTGCGGTCCACGTGCGCGACTTCCATCAGCATGATGATGTTGTCCAGCGCGTTCTTCCAGGGCAGCAGGGTGGCTTCCTGGAACACGATGCCGATGCGCCGCTGCCGCACCGCCTCCACCGGCGTCACGCCCGCCACGCTGACCGTGCCCGCACTGGGCTCCAGCAGCCCGGCCAGCACCTTGAGCAGGGTGCTCTTGCCGCAGCCCGAGGGGCCGATCAGGGAAACGAAGCCGCCCTTGGGCACCGAGAGGCTGATGTCATGCAACACGCGGTTGGTGCGGCCGGCGACGGTGAAGTCGACGCAGACGCCGCGTGCCTCGATATGGGCGGCGGCGGGAGGGAAGACGGTAGCGGTGGTCATGGCGGCGCGTTTAGGTTTTCGCTTCTGGCCGGGCCGGCGTCAGCCCGCCGCGACCGCTTTCTGGAACGCCGGGCGCGCCTGCAGGGCCGCGACCCAGGCGGTGGTCTTGGGGAACTCCGGCAGGCCGAGCGGGAAAGCGATGCAGCGCTTGACGATCGGGCCGAGCGAGATGTCGGCCAGCGAGAATTCGCTGCCGGCCGCCCAGGTGTTCTTGGCCAGCTGGCCCTCGATGATCTTCAGCTCGGCGGCGAGGTTGGGCACCGTGTCCTTGGCGCGCTCGGCCTCGGCCTTCTTGGCGTCGCGGAAGCCGCCCAGGTAGGCGGGGTTGAGTTCAGCCAGGCACCAGTCCATCCAGCGTTCCACTTGCGAGCGCTTGGCCAGGTCGGCGGGGAACAGCGGGCTGCCGGACTTGGCGGCCAGGTAGCGCAGGATGCTGTTCGATTGCCAGATGATGGTGTCGCCATCGATCAGGGTGGGTACCTTCTTGATCGGGTTCATGGCGACGTACTCGGGCGTGGTGGTGTTCTCCCACTGCTTGCCGTAGTCCTTGCGCTCGTAGGGCAGGCCCAGTTCTTCAAGCAGGAAAATCACTTTTTGCACGTTGCCGGAAGTGGCGCGGCCGAGTAGTTGAATCATGTCTTGCTCCAGGTGGTGATTCGTTTTTTCAAAGCGGCTTGTAGGCCACGCATTCGATTTCGATCTTGGTGCTGATCACCGCGCGCGCCTCGACGGTGCTGCGGGCAATGCGGCCTTCGGGGAAGAATTCCTTGAACACGCCGTTGTAGCGGCCGAAGTCGCGCGCGTCCTCGAGAAAGGTGGTGACCTTGACCACGTCGGTCAGTTCGCAGCCGGCTTCCTTGAGGATGCGCTCGATGGCCTGTAGCGTGGCGCGGGTCTCTTCCTCGATGGTGCCGCCGACCATGTTGCCCTTCTCGTCCTTGGCCACTTGCCCGGAGAGGTAGACAAAATCGCCCGCGCGCACCGCCGGGTAAAAGGGCAGGTTGGGGTTTTTCTTGCCGTAGACTTCGATGCCCTTGCTCATGGTTCCAGTCCTTTCAAAATGCGTGCCATGCCGTGCCTGATGCCAGGTTGTATCAGGTGCGCTCGATGATGGAGAGTCCGCGCTGGCGGTCCAGCAGGTAGATCAGCCCGTTCGGATCGACCGTGACGTCGTTGGAAGAAGGCAGCGCGCAGCCGGGCGGCGCGTCCGGCTCGTAGTAGCCGACCTCCTTGGGCGAGAACGGGTCGGCCATCTCGACCAGGCGCAGGCCGCGCGCGAACCAGCTGAACGGCACCACCGTGCCCTCGAAACGCTCGGCGGGCTGGTGGCAGCCCATCATGGCGGGCTGCGGCGAGCCGTCCACGTCCAGGCCGGGCACCTGAAAGGTGGAGATCGGCATCGGCTGGCGCTCGTCGCTGATGTCGTAGACCCAGGTGAAGGCGGGCGGCGAAGGGCGCAGCTTGGCGACATCTTCGTCGGCCACGATCATGATGTCGCGGCCCTTCAGTTTCATCGGCATGCGCAGCGCGGTGTGCGTGGGGTGCGGATGCGCCGGGCTGCTGTTCACGCCGGACACCAGCTTGGGACGGCTCATGTCCGAGATGTCGAGAATGAAAAAGCCGTGATGCCAGTAGGAGACGTAGAGCCGGTTGCCGACCCGCAGCGGATGATGGCAGCGCGGGCGCACGAAGTTGTCCCAGGGATACTCTTCTCCGCCGGCGACGTGCTGGCCGGGAATCCACCAGCGGCCCACTTCCTCGGGTTTGGCCGGATCGGCCAGGTCGAGGATCATCATGATGTTGCCGACGTAACCCTCGCAGGTCGGCGAGATGTAGGCGTAGCGGCCGTCGAAATCGTAGCGGTGCACGCCGCCGCCTGCGCCGCTGACCTGCCACTTGTGGATCAGCTTCGGTTTGGCAGGCGTGGAAACGTCGAAAATCCCCAGGCCGCCGCCGAACTCGGGCGCGCCCTCGCGGAATTTTTCATAGTTGACCACCATGATGCCGTTGGCGACGCGCACCTTGTGCGAATGCCAGCCCATCGGCACCTCCATCCTGGCGATCAGTTCGGGATGTTTTGGGTCCGATACGTCGTAGATGGAGGTGCCGTCCGGCGGACGCATGTGCGAGACATAAAGAATGTTCTTGTCCCACCAGACCTGGCCACCGCCCTGGCAGTCGATCTGGCTGACGAGTTTTGTATTCCAGGCGCGTGGCACTTCGATTCCTTGCGATGGGTGTTGAGGCGTTGAGGCGGGCGCTCAGGGCAGGGTGATGATGTCGCCGGCGGCGTTGCGGCCGTAGCGGCTGAGCAGGCCGAACGCGGCCAGGGCCGGTTCGTCGCTGGCGACGAACATCACCAGCGGCTCGCTGCCTTCGTTGACGTACTCGGTCCATTTGCCGCCGGGGACGGCCAGGGTGTCGAACTGCTCCAGCGCGAAGCGCTGGCCGTCGATCAGCGCATGGCCGCGGCCCTCGAAAGGCGAGACCAGCAGGCTGGCGGACTGCTTGACCGGCAGGGTCTTCTCGCCCGGGCGCAGCATCTGCATGAAAAAGGTCATGGTTTTGTACACCGGGCCGCCGGTGAGCGGATCGACGTATTCGAACAGCACGCCTTCGTGCAGGTTGCCGTCGTAGTCGCGGTGCTTCTCCAGCATCTCGCGCATCGCTTCATAGCGGTACACATACATCGGCGAGGAGCCGCCGACACCGCGGAAGTGGTCAACGAAGCGCGCCTTCAGGCCGCCCGCGCCATAGACCCGCGCCGAGTAGTCGGTGGGAAAGCGCGCGCTCTGCTTCTTCTGCGCCACGCCGCCCTCCTTGTAGTCATGATCAAAAGAGAGGGCGTTCAGGTTCTCGACCAGCGGGTAGTCCAGCACCGAGAGGTTGATGGCCGGCTCGTCGCCGGTATTGCCGTGGTTGTGCCAGGTATCGCGTGGGGTCAGCACCATGTCGCCGGGGCCGAAGGTGATGTCCTCGCCTTCCACGCCGGTGAAATTCTGCTTGCCGGTGAGGCCGAAGCGGATCGCGCTGGCGGTGTGGCGATGCGGCGGCATCAGCTCGTTGGGGTCGTTCTGCCGGTAGGCGGTGTAGAGCGTGCTGACGGTGGCGCGGCGCGGTGCCAGGCCGGGGTTGATCAGGACGAGGGAGCGGCGGTCGGTGTCTTCAGCGGTGACCAGCTCGGCCGAGCGGTGCAGCAGGCCCTCGATGTCATCCTTGTAGCTCCAGCGGAAGGGCACCGGCTTGGGGCCGTTCATCAACTGGCGGATCTCGTCGTGCTCGACGTCGGATTTCTTCGCCCAGAACGGAAACATGTTCCTGGCGTTGATATCCGCATACATCTCGCGCAGCGCGGCTTCCTTCGCTTCGCCGGAAAGCTTCAACTCGCTATGGCTACCCATGGATGTGACCCTGATGTGAAAAACGGGATGCCACCGATAGTGCCAATACGCAAATTTCTTGTCAACCAAAAATAACCAAAATGATTTTGGTTGTAATATCGCGTACGTGTGGTCGAGCTTTCAGTGCACCAAAGTGAAAGTCCAATATATTGATACAGCACGCTTATTGTGCGGATAGCCGGATTCGGTTAGGATGCGCCAAACGCCCAAAGGGATATGCAACCATGCTCAACCAGATTCAACCAGGGTTGGAAACGGAAGACGATTTGGACAGTCTCGTCGCGCGCCTGCGCGAACGCGTCGCCGCGGGTGAGGTGCTGCCCGCCGAACGCGCCATCGCCGAGCAATACGCGGTCAAGCGCCATCGTGTGCGCCAGGCGCTGGCGATGCTGCGCGAGAACGGCGATCTGGAGCAGACGCGCCGCATGAACAATGCCGGCGGCGAATCGCTGATCCGCGCCACCAACCCATTGGAAGTGATTGAGTTGCGCCTGGCGCTGGAGCCGGCACTGGCGCGCCTGGCGGCGGTGCGCGCCACGCCGCTGGAAATCGCGCGCATCGTGCGCGCCGCCACCACGGCGCCGGACATGCAGCGCAGCACCGCCGACCTGATGTTCCACAAGTACGTGGCTGCCGCCAGCGGCAACGCGCTGGCCGCCGATCTCTACGCGCTGCTGCGCAAGGTCGGCTCGGACGCGCGGGTGCGCGTGCAGAACTCCGCGCCCACCTGCCCGAACCGCCTGGCCCAGCGCGACAAGGAGCATCGCGCCGTCGCCGATGCGATCGCTGCGCGCGACCCCGAAGGCGCGGAGGCGGCGATGCGCACGCACCTGAACGCGGTGCACCAGTTGATCCTGGGCCGCTTGACGGCGGCGAACGCGGCCTAGCGCGCCTCGCAAGCGAAGTCGAAAAGCAAAAGGCCGCGCATTGCGCGGCCTGCTTGTTTCAAGGTGAAGGGTGCCTAGACTTCAAGTGCCGGATGGTCCGGCGCCACTTCCGCGATGGTCGCGTTGATCAGGCGCCGCGCGATCGACAGGCGATGCGGCAGTTGCGGCAGGTCCTCGAGTGTGAACCAGCGCGCATCCTCGATCTCGCCTTCCTGGCAGACGATCTCGCCGCTCTCGTAGTCGGCCACGTAGGCGATCATCAGCGAATGCGGGAAGGGCCAGGCCTGGCTGCCGTGATAGCGCACGTTGCCGATGCGCACGCCGACTTCCTCGAACGCCTCGCGGTGGATGCAGTCCTCGATCGCTTCCGAGGGCTCGACGAAACCGGCCAGCGCGCTGTACATATTGCCGGGAAAGCGCGGGCTGCGCGCCAGCAGCAGTTCGCGGCCGAAGCGGGTGTCGCGCTTGATCAGCACCATCATCGCCGGGGCGACGCGCGGGTAGGAAGTCTCGCCGCAGTTCGGGCACTTGCGCGAACGGCCGCCTTCGTGGACCGCGGTGGGCGTGGCGCATACGCCGCAGTAGTGATGCGTGCGGTCGAACTCGATGATCTGTACCGCGCGCCCGGCCACGGCAAGCAGTTCGTCGGAGAGCCGGTTGAACAGGCCGCGCACGCCTTCGAATGCGTAGCCGTCAGGCGCTTCGGAGACGGCGGTGCGCCCGGTCCAGCAGCAGCTGCCGTCGAGCATGCCCACAAAGCGCAGGTCGGTGATGGGGACGGGCAGGGCGTCGCTGGAGTCGGCTTGCGGGATGCGCGGCTCGCGCTTGTCGCCGGCGATCAGCAGGCTGCCGCGGTGAAATACGAACCACAGGCCGCCTGTGGATGCCTGGGAGGGCGCTTCCCAGAGCGGTTCGAAAGAGGAGGGCAGGATCATGCCCGAAGTGTAGCAGCGCTATTGTTACAGCGCAGCATACGCCGCGCAAACCGCGCCCTTACCAATAGGACCAGAGCATGCGCGCCGCCAGCACGAACAGCACGGTGGCGAAAATGCGCCGCAGGATCTTCACCGGCAGGCGGTGCGCCAGGCGCGCGCCGAACGGGGCGGTGAGCATGCTGGTGCAGACCATCGCAACCAGCGCCGGCAGGTAAATGAAGCCCAGGCTGTAGGGCGGCAGGCCCTCGGCGCTCCAGCCCGAGATCACGTAGCCGATGCTGCCCATGATGGCGACCGGCACCGAGAGCGCGGCGCCGGTGCCGATGGCCCGGATCATGGGCACGCCGCACAGCACCATGAAGGGCATCGACAGGAACGCGCCGCCGGCCGACACCAGCCCGGCGACCACGCCGATGAACAGGCCGATTGCGAACAGCGGCAGCGGCCCGGGCAGGGCGCGCGCCGCTTTCGGCTTGCGGTTCAGGCCGATCTGGATGCCGGCGCCGGTGACGATCACCGCGAAGCTCAGGGCCAGCAGGCGTTGCGGCACCATGCCGCTGACCAGCGTTGCGGCGAGCGTCCCGACCAGCATGCCCGGCGCCATGCGCAGCACCACGTCCCAGTCGACCGCATCGCGCTTGTGGTGCTCGCGCACGCTGGCGGCGGAAGTGAAGATGATCGAGGCCATCGCCGTGGCCAGCGAGATGTGCACGATGTGATTGGGCGCGAAGTGCTGCGCGGTGAACATGAGCGCGAAAATCGGCACGATGGTCATGCCGCCGCCCACGCCCAGCATGCCGGCGAACACGCCGATGGCCGCGCCGGCCAGCGCGTAGCCGGCCAGCCAGAGGGGATTCATTGCCTGGCTTGCTCCCTGCGCTGCTTTGGACGGGACTGCGGACGCGGCTGCGTTGCCGCGTCCAGACTTGCTCGTGCGATCACTTGATATCCACGCCCATCATTTTCTTGGTGATGTGCTTCCATTCGGCGGCGGCCACCGGCGTGATCGACAGCCGGTTGCCGCGCTTGAGCACGATCATCTCCGCGAGCGCCTGCTCGCCGCGCAAGTCATCCAGTGAAACGAGCCCGGTCTTTTGCACGAACTTCACATCCACGTTGACCCAGCGCGGCTCTTCCTTCTTGGCGCCCTTGTCGTAATAGGGGCTCTTGGGATCGAACTGGGTCAGGTCCGGATGCGCCGGCGCGGCGACTTTCGCGATGCCGGCGATGCCCGGCTCCGGACAAGAGGAGTGATAGAAGAACACCAGGTCGCCCACCTGCATCTGGTCGCGCATGTAATTGCGCGCCTGGTAGTTGCGCACCCCGAACCAGGGCACGGTTTGTTTTGGTGCCTTGGCGAGATCGTCGATGGACACTTCGTCCGGCTCCGATTTCATCAACCAATACTGCACGCCGCGTCTCCGGATGGTTCTTCGTGCAAAAGAGAAAGCGGCGCAGCGCGCCGCTTTCAAGTTGTAAAAATCATCTGGCTTTGCCAGTGATTTTTCCCTAACCAAACCACGCAAAAGTAGGTTTGTACTTTTGCGCGTACATCGGGTTCCCCGCAAATGCGGTCAGGTCCTCATCCTGAACCTAGGGTTCAGGTCGGCCACCTCTGAAGATCGCATCAGGGTCTTGAGCGTACCGCCAGGGAGTGCAAAGCACTGTGGCGAATAGACGAGACACACAACAGCAATCAATTCTTCAGCAACCTAGCGCAAGCTTATTGGTTCAAGGAATATACAGACCTTGACCAGCACCGCAGGGAATTCATCTTGCGCGAAATCCCTGGTTTTTCGCGTAAGACGACTCGTAAAGGGCTATGCGGGAGACTTGCAGAAACGGGCCGGAGTACCTTTAAAACAGCTTTTCCTGGCTCGCCAACGCTTCATCGAGAAGCGTGTTCATGGCAGTCATTCTACGCTTGTATTCCCCGATGTCAAACCCGGCGCCGGTCTTGGCGGCGAGCAGTTCGTGGGTGATGTTGAGCGCGGCCATCACGGCGATGCGGTCGGTGCCGGCGATCTTGCCGCCGTCCTTGATTTCACGCATTTTCTTGTCGAGGAAATCGACTGCGGCCATCAGGCCTTCGCGCTCCTCGTCGGGGCAGGCGATACGGTACTGGCGGTCGAGGATCGAGACGTCCACATTCTTTACGGTTTTTGCCGTGGCCATGCTTACGCCTCCTCGGAGACGTCGGGCAGGCGCTCGATCAGGGTTTCGAGTTTGCTGCGCGCCGCGTCCACTTTTTCGTGCAAGCTCTTGTTCTCGCCTTCCAGGCGGGTGACGTGCAGACGCAGGTCGCGATTCTCATCGCGCACCTGACGCGTCAGCGCCACCAACTGTGCAAGTTTCTGCTCCAAGGTTTCGAGCTCGGTCATAGCGGCAATGGTCGATGAAATATCCAGCTAAGTCAAGGGAGTATACGTCCTTTTGAATGTTGAATCGGAAAGTTCATGTCAGCTTTGCTGCAGGATGCGGCGGGAAAGCCACAGTTCCTGCCGGTTGGAGGCAGGTTTCGGCATTGGAAGGGCGCCAGTCCAGGCAGGAGAAAACGGGCAACGGGTACTGCCGCCTGAAAACAAGTGTGTCCAGCGCCATGCCGGCGCAAGGGAGGGTGCGGAAGGCGAAGTTCTACTGCTTCAGTGCCAGGGGCAGGCCGGCAACCGTCAGGGTGACCTGCTGCGCCAGCGCGGCGACCGCCTGGTTCAGGCGGCCCATCTCATCGGTGAAATAGCGCGTCAGCGCGCCCATCGGCACCACGCCGAAGCCGATTTCGTTGCTCACGCAGATTACCGTGCCGGGCAGGGTCGGCAGCACCTCGAGCAGCGCCGCGCGCTGTGTTTCGAAGCGCGGCGGCGGAATGATCACCCCGGTCTCCGGTTCTCGCGTTTGCTCATCGAACAGAAGATTGGTGAGCCACAAGGTGAGGCAGTCGACCACCAGCACGGTCTCCGGCCCCGCCTCGCCCCGCAGCGCGGCCGCCAGTTCGACCGATGCTTCGACGGTGCGCCAGGCGGCGGGGCGGCGATCGCGATGAGTCGCGATACGTGTCGCCATTTCGGCGTCACCCGCGCGGGCGGTGGCGATATAGGTGACGGGTGAGCGCGCGGCGAGCGCCAGGGTCTCGGCGTAACGGCTCTTGCCGGAGCGTGCGCCGCCCAGGATCAGGTGCAAAGGCATGCGCGATTGTAACGGCAGGCATGGCAACTGCGATAATGCTCCCTCGACTTCACGCAACCCCATGCGCAACCCACATTCCGAAGCCATGCTGATCACCCAGGACCTGCTCAACCAGGTGTCGGCCGAAGCCGCCGCCAGCCCGCGCCGCCGCAAGAATCGCAATTTCCACGGCAGCAACGATGACCGCGCGCACCGCCTGCTCAATGCGATGGAGCCCGACTCTTACGTGATGCCGCATCGCCACCTGGATGCGAGCAAGGACGAGACCATCGTCGCCCTGCGCGGGCGCTTCGGCCTGGTACTGTTCGACGAGAGCGGGCAGGTGGCGAGCACCGCGGTGATCGGCGCGGACCTGGCGGCCCTGGGCGTGGACATCGCGCACGGCACCTTCCACAGCATCGTGGCGCTGGAGCCAGGCTCGGTGTTTTTCGAAGCCAAGGCCGGGCCCTATGTGGCGATCACCGAAGCCGAGCGCGCGGCCTGGGCGCCGGCCGAAGGGACGCTTGAGGCGGCGGCGTATCTGGAGAAGCTGCGCGCGCTGTTCTAGGCATCTAGCCATCGGCGCGGACGTGGAAGCCGACATAAGGGCCCCGATTCGCGCTGTCCGCTTCGCGGCTTTGCACCTCGTCGACCCGCGCATTCGGCGGGCCCGTCAAGGCCCAGGCGGAGAGGTCTTCGACCGCTCTCTCGTCGCCTTGGATCACCGCCTCCACGCTGCCGTCGCGGCGATTGCGTACCCAGCCTTTGAGCCCGAGCTGGTTGGCCATCGCCACCAGCGACACACGGTAGCCCACGCCCTGGACGCGGCCGCTGATCAGCAGGTGGCGGGTGACGGGTTCGCTCATGGTCTGGCTTCCGGCTCGGCGATGGAAAGGGAATATTCGGTTTCGACCGCGGGAGCCGGGCTGAGTGCCGCGGCTCGCTCGAGGGCGGCGGAAAGATTGGGCAGCAGGTTTTCCAGGCCCAAATCGAGCAGGTAACCGCTGCGGGTGATCAGCGACAGGGGCTGCGGGTTGAGGTCGCACAGGATCAGCTGCGCGCCCCGGCGCGCCAGGGCCTTGCGCAAGACTTCCAGGGTGTCCAGCCCGGTGGTGTCGATGTTGATCACATGGTGCAGGTCCAGCACCATGGCCCGACTTTGCATATCGTCGCCGGTGTGCTCGTCGTCGAAATCGAGCAGTGCCTCGATCTTGCCGATGGCGCCGAAAAACAGCGAACCGAACAGGCGGTAGGCGCGCACGCCGGGCGGCACGGTGATGCCGGCCGGCAGGCTGGTGGGCGTCACCGCCTCGATCTTGGTCAGGCTGGAGATCCGGTAGATGAAAAACAGGCAGGCCATCACCAGGCCCGCCTCGACCGCGACGGTGAGGTCAAAAATCACCGTGAGCAGGAAGGTCGACACCATGGTGGCCCGGTAGGTCATGGTGAAATGCGCGAGCTTGGGAAACTCGCGCCACTCGCCCATGTTCCAGGCGACAAAAAGAAGAATCGCGGCGAGCACCGCCAGCGGCACGTTCTTGGCGAGGGGCGCGGCGATCAGCACGATCAGCAGCAGGGTGAGGGCGTGGATGATGCCCGCCACCGGCGAACGCGCGCCGCTGCGCACATTGGTGGTGGTGCGCGCGATGGTGCCGGTGGCCGGGATGGCGCCGAAAAAGGGGACGATGAAATTGGCGATGCCCTGGGCCATCAGTTCCTGGTTCGGGTCGTGGCGGTCCTCGATCATGCCGTCGGCCACGCGCGCGCACAGCAAGGACTCGATCGCGCCGAGCAGGGCGATGGTGAGGGTGGGGGCGAGCAGGTGGCGCGCGGTCTCCCAGTTGAAGTCGGGCAGCGAAAAAGCCGGCAGTCCCTGGGGAATGCCGCCGAACTTGCTGCCGATGGTTTCCAGCGGCAGGTTGAACAAGGCGGTGGCGAGGGTGGCCAGCACCAGGGCGATGATGCTGCCGGGCAGGCGTGTCACCATCGCCGCCCGGCTTTTCAAACCGGCGCGCGGGGTACCGCGCTTGCTGAGCAGCGCCCCCAGCCGCGGCCAGGCGATGATCACCGCCAGGCAGGCGAAGCCGGTGGCGACGGTGGGCCAGTGCAGGGTGTCGATATTGTCCAGGATGGCCCACATGGCGCCGAAGAAATCGGCCGGCATCGCCTTGATCTTCAGGCCCAGGAAGTCCTTTACCTGCGAAAGGGCGATCAGCACCGCGATGCCGTTGGTGAAGCCGATGATGATGGCGACCGGGATGAAGCGGATCAGCGAGCCGATGCGCGTCAGGCCCATCACGAACAGCAGCACGCCGGCCATGATGGTCGAGAGCAGCAGGTTGGCCAGGCCGTACTGGGCGATGATGCCGTAGACGATGACGATAAAGGCGCCCGCCGGGCCGCCGATCTGCACCCGCGAACCGCCCAGGGTCGAGATCAGGAAGCCGGCGATGATGGCGGTGAAAATGCCCGCTTCGGGCACCACGCCGGAGGCGATGGCGAAGGCCATCGCCAGGGGCAGGGCGACGATGCCGACGGTGATGCCGGCGATCAGGTCGGCGCCAAATTGCCCGCGGTCATACGAGCGCAGGCTTTTCAGCAGGTAAGGCTTGAAAGGGTGTAGGGGGAAGGCCACGCGGTTCTCCTCGCAACGATGTGCGGGCGCACCGGATGGCGGGCCCGGTCACATCGGCGCGGGAGGGCCGCAGTGATGCACGCGCGCGATGAATTGCCGGCGCCGCGAGATGCGGCTCGGCAGTTCGGCGTGGTGGGCGATGGCGAACATGGGTTGGGAGGTAAGTCTATCCGTTGTCAGGGATCAAAAGGGGCACGCCCCTTTTTCAATACGGCTATTTAACCTTCATCCCGGGGGTCGCCCCTTGATGCGGCTCAAGGATGAACAGGCCCGGCGTCTTGCCCGCCGGGTCGCTGGCGGCCAGGATCATGCCTTCGGACAGGCCGAACTTCATCTTGCGCGGCGCCAGGTTGGCGACCATCACGGTGTGCTTGCCGATCAGCGTGGCCGGATCATAGGCCGACTTGATGCCGGCGAACACCGTGCGCGGCTTTTCCTCGCCGATGTCGAGGGTGATCTTGATCAGCTTTTCCGCGCCCTCGACGTGTTCGGCATTGACGATTCTGGCGATGCGCAGGTCGACCTTCATGAAGTCATCGATGCTGATCAGGCCCGCGTTTTCCTTGCTGCCCACAGCGTCGGTGGCGGCCGGCTTGGCTTCGGCCTTCGCCTCCGGCTTGGCCGCGGCCTTTTCCGCTTTCACCTTCGGCGCGGCCTCGGGCGCCTCTTCTGGAGGAAGCAGGGTATCGAGCAGCTTGGGATCGACGCGGGTCATCAGGTGGGTATAGGCGTTGATCTGGTGTCCGTCGGCCAGCGGCTGCCACGCGTCCGCCCAGGTAAGCGGCTGCACGTTCAGGAGCTTCTCCGCCTGCACGGCGAGGTGAGGCAGGATGGGCTTGAGGTACAGGGTCAGTTCGCGGAACAGGGCGAGCGCGGTCGAGCACACCGTGTGCAACTGCGCTTCCTGGCCGGGCTGCTTGGCCAGGTCCCAGGGCTTGTTGGCATCGATGTACTGGTTCGCGAGATCCGCCAGTTCCATGATCTTGCGCGCGGCACGCCCGTACTCGCGGCTTTCGTAGAAGCCGGCGATTTCCCCGGCGGCGGCGCTGTAGGCGGCGGCGATCTCGGGCGAGAACTGCGGCGCGCCCAGCTTGCCGCCGAACTTTTTGGTCACAAAGCCGGCGCAGCGCGAGGCGATGTTGACGTACTTGCCGATCAGGTCGCTGTTGACGCGCGCGATGAAGTCGTCGGGGATGAAGTCCACGTCCTCGACGTTGGCGTTCAGCTTGGCGGCGATGTAATAGCGCAGCCACTCGGCGTTCATGCCGATGGCGAGGTATTTGAGCGGGCTGATGCCGGTGCCGCGAGACTTGCTCATCTTCTCGCTCTTGACCGTCATGAAGCCGTGCACGTACACATTGTCCGGCACCTTGTAGCCGGCGAACTTGAGCATCGCCGGCCAGAACAGGGTATGGAAGTAGATGATGTCCTTGCCGATGAAGTGGATCTGCTCGGTGCCCGGATCGGCGAGCAGGGCGGCGAAGTCGATGCCTGTCTTGGCGCAGTAGTTCTTCAGCGAAGCGAGGTAGCCGACCGGCGCATCCAGCCAGACGTAGAAGTACTTGCCCGGCGCATCGGGAATCGGAATGCCGAAGTAGGGCTCGTCGCGCGAGATGTCCCAGTCGCCCAAACCCCCTTCGCCGTCCAGCCACTCGCGTGCCTTGTTGGCGACTTGCGACTGCAGCCGGTCGTGGCCGGTCCAGTCTTTCAGGAAGTCCACGCACTGGGGGTCGGAGAGCTTGAAGAAGTAGTGCTCTGAACTCTTCATCACCGGCCTGGCGCGGGTCAGGGTCGAGTAGGGTTCGATCAGCTCGGTCGGCGAATAGACCGAGCTGCACACCTCGCAGGCGTCTCCATACTGGTCCTTTGAATGGCACACCGGACACTCGCCCTTGATGTAGCGGTCCGGCAGGAACATGCCCTTGACCGGGTCGTAGAACTGCTCGATGGTCTTGGTGGCGATCAGGCCCTTCGCCTTCAGCTTGCGATAGATGTCCTGCGACAGCTCGGTGTTTTCCGGCGAGTCGGTGGAGTGCCAGTTGTCGAACGCGATATGAAAACCGTCGAGGTACTGCTTGCGGCCGGCGGCGATCCCGGCGACGAACTCCTGCGGCGTCTTGCCGGCGTTCTCCGCCGCGATCATGATCGGTGCGCCGTGCGCATCGTCAGCGCCGACGAAATGCACCGTGTTGCCGCGCATGCGCTGGAAGCGCACCCAGATGTCGGCCTGGATGTACTCCATGATGTGGCCGATGTGGAACGGGCCATTGGCATAGGGCAGGGCGGTGGTGACGAACAGGGTGCGTGGCATGGGGTGTTGCGTAGCGGCAAACTTGCGTAAAACCTTGATTTTAGCAGGGGATGCGCCATCTACCCCGGATTAAGCTAGACTTCCATGTTTGGCGCGCCCGCCCTGGGGCGCGCGATCAGCCAGCCCCTCACCGGTAGCCCCATGAGCATCAGCACCGCACAAGTACAGGACGCGCTCAAAAGCGTCATCGACCCGAACACCGGCCGCGATTTCCTCGCCACCAAATCGGCGCGAAACATAAAAGCCGAGGGGGCCGACATCAGCCTGGACATCGAACTGGGCTACCCCGCCAAGTCGCAGATCGACCCGCTGCGCCGCGAAGTGATCAAGGCCCTGAAAGCGATCCCCGGCGCCGGCAACGTCAGCGTCAACATGTCCGTGAAGATTGCTTCGCACGCCGTGCAGCGCGGGGTCAAGCCGCTGGCGAACGTGAAAAACATCATCGCGGTGGCCTCCGGCAAGGGCGGCGTGGGCAAGAGCACCACCGCCGCCAACCTGGCCCTGGCCCTGGCGGCCGAAGGGGCTACCGTGGGTGTGCTGGACGCCGACATCTACGGCCCCTCGCAGCCGCAGATGCTGGGTATCAGCGGCCGCCCCGAGTCGGCCGACGGCAAGACGCTCGAGCCGATGATCGGCCACGGCCTGCAGGCCAGCTCGATCGGTTTCATGATCGACGTCGAGACCCCGATGGTCTGGCGCGGCCCGATGGTCACCCAGGCCCTCGACCAGCTGCTGCACCAGACCAACTGGCGCGACCTCGATTACCTGATCGTCGACATGCCCCCCGGCACCGGCGACATCCAGCTCACCCTCGCGCAAAAGGTGCCGGTGACCGGCGCGGTGATCGTCACCACCCCGCAGGACATCGCCCTGCTGGACGCGCGCAAGGGCCTGAAGATGTTCGAGAAGGTCGGCATCCCGATCCTGGGCATCGTCGAGAACATGAGCATGCACGTGTGCACGAATTGCGGCCACATGGAGCACATTTTCGGCTCGGGCGGTGGCGAAAAAATGGCGCACGACTACAACGTCGACCTGCTCGGCTCCCTGCCGCTGGACCTGGGCATCCGCGAGCAGACCGACGCCGGCAAGCCCACCGTGGTGTCGGATCCGGACGGGCTGGTGGCCGGCATCTACAAGGCCATCGCGCGCAAGGTCGCGGTGAAGATCGCCGACAGCATGAAGGACATGTCGGGCAAGTTCCCGAACATTGTCATCTCGAAAAACACCTGAACGGGGTAGTCCAAGCGATGAGCATCAAAGCCGACAAATGGATCCGCCGCATGGCCGCGGAGCACAAGATGATCGAACCCTTCGAGCCCGGGCAGATGCGCCAGGTCGACGGGCGTCGCATCGTCTCCTACGGCACCTCCAGCTACGGCTACGACATCCGCTGCTCGGACGAATTCAAGATTTTCACCAACATCAACTCGACTATCGTCGACCCGAAGAACTTCGACGAGAAGTCCTTTGTCGATTTCAAGGGCGATGTCTGCATCATCCCGCCCAATTCCTTCGCCCTGGCGCGTACCGTCGAGTATTTCCGCATCCCGCGCAGCGTCCTGACCATCTGCCTGGGCAAGAGCACCTACGCGCGCTGCGGCATCATCGTCAACGTCACGCCTTTCGAGCCGGAATGGGAAGGCTATGTGACCCTGGAGTTTTCCAACACCACGCCGCTGCCGGCCAAGATCTACGCCGGCGAGGGTTGCGCCCAGGTGTTGTTTTTCGAGTCCGACGAGGTCTGCGAGACATCGTACAAGGACCGCGGCGGCAAATATCAGGGGCAACACGGCGTGACCCTGCCCAAGATGTAAGGGCCCGCGCCAGGCTTTAAGGCAGTTCCCGCATGACCGACTTTACGTATTTTTTCGAACGCGGCACCCTGCCGCTGCTGGTCAGCATGCCCCACGTCGGCACGCAACTGCCGCCGGAACTGGCGGCGCGCATGACCCCGGCGGCGCGCACGATCGCCGACACCGACTGGCACCTGCCCAGGCTGTACGACTTTCTGCAGGGCATGGGCGCGAGCCTGCTGGTGGCGGTCAATTCTCGCTACGTCATCGACCTGAACCGGGACCCGGAAGGCAAGAGCCTGTACCCGGGCGCCAACAATACCGAGCTGTGTCCCCTGACCACCTTCGAGTTCGAGCCGGTCTACCAGGCCGGTAAAGAGCCAGACCAGGCGGAGATCGAGGCGCGCATCGCCCGCTACTGGCAGCCTTATCACGCCAAGCTGGCCGAGGAACTGGCCGCGATCAAGGCGCGCCACGGCTATGCCCTGCTGTTCGACGCGCACTCGATCAAGTCCGTGTTGCCGCGCTTTTTCGAAGGCCGTCTGTGGGATATCAACCTGGGCACCGGCGGAGGCGCCAGTGCCGCCCCCGCCATCGGCCCGGCGCTGCTGGCCGCCGCGCAGGCTTATCCCGCCTATGGCGCGGTGCTGAACGGCCGCTTCAAGGGCGGCTACATCACCCGTGCCTACGGCCGGCCAGAGCAGAATGTGCACGCCGCCCAGCTTGAATTATCCTGGCGCGCCTATATGGACGAGGGCGGCAGCTTCGCCTTCGACGAGGCGCTAGCGCGGCAGGTACGTCCCTTGCTGCGCGATGTGATCGATACCCTGCTGCGCGCTGGTGCGCAGGCGGCCGGGGCATGATGGGTGCGCTGGCATCCGGTCCGGACAGCTTGGCGTGGCTGGCAGGGCGTTGCGGGTGACCGGCAGGCGGGCCATAATGACAACGGCGTGATGGCAAGGACGTGAGTCCGTCCGGATGGCGCCGCGCGGCCGGCGATCCGGTGCCGGGCATTTGGTCCGGCCGATTTGGTCCGGCCGATTCGGTCCGGCCGATTCGGTCCGGCCGATTTGGTCCGGCCGATTCGGTCCGGCCAATTTGGTCCGGCCGATTCGGTCCGGCCAATTCGGTCCGGCCAATTCGGT
>Ga0307511_10000247_pt1 | contig 55370 bp, 54 predicted proteins | sample 13_EM_MG_FD_200266 | JGI IMG/M metagenome (GOLD analysis project Ga0307511, IMG submission 200266) | Populus trichocarpa ectomycorrhiza microbial communities from riparian zone in the Pacific Northwest, United States - 13_EM | ecosystem: Host-associated > Plants > Roots > Unclassified | place... | reverse complement strand
CCGCTGGTGCGGGGAGCGCAGGCCCATCGCGTAGAGCCGCACGCCCAGGCGGTAGTTGCAGCCGTCCCGCTCCAGGAAGTCGGTGGCGACGAGTTCCCGGCAGAGCCGGTGGACCGTGGCCTTGGCGATACCGGTACGGTCCCGCAACTCGGCAAGACCCAGCGAGAAGTCGTCGTCGCCGAAGGCCGACAGGATCAGACTCACCTTGCCGAGCACCGAGTTGGGCCGCTCGTCGTCCTCCCGGACCGTGCCGGCGGTGGTCATCCCGCCGCCACCCAGTCGAGGATGTGCCGGGAGAACTCCTCCGGCAGCTGCTCCGGCACGGGGACGTGGCCGCCGGGGATGACCAGCGTCTCGCAGCCGGCGTCCGCGAACTTCTCCAGACCCGGCATCGAGAAGTGGTCCTCGGAGGCGCAGACGGCGAGGGTGCGGGCGGTGACGAGGGGCAGCCGCTGGTCCATCATCGAACCCCGGACCGCCACATGTCCCTCCTCCACCCGGTCCAGCACGGTCAGCGCGTCGACCATGAACCGGTTGAGGGCGGCCTCCTCGCCGTCCTTGTAGAACGGGCGCCGAAGGTTCCACAGTTCGAGCAGATGAGAGCCGTCGGGGCTCGGGACGACATGGTCGACGGGCTTGCGCTGGTTCACCGTGCGCCGCTTCTCGTCGTCGATGAAGGGCGTGGCGGACAGGAACAGGCTGGAGACCCGCTTGCCGTGGCGCGCGGCGAGCTCCACCGCGATCACCCCGCCGGTGTGGTGGCCCACGAGATGGAATTCCTCCAGGCCCAGTTCCTCGATCAGGTCGTCGGCCGCGTCCGCCCAGCGCTCGATCGAGTGGGGTTCGGCGGGTTTCGCGGAGGCGCCGAAGCCCAGGGTGTCCATGGCGATGGCCCGGTGCACGGCACCGACGCGGGGGAGCACGTCCAGGTACTCGGTCCAGGACCGGGGCGTCTGATGGAGCATCAGCACGGGCTCGCCCGTACCGCACTCGACATAGTGCAACTGACCGAAACGGCTGGGTGCGTAGCCGCGACGCAGTGTGTCCGTCATCAGTGACTCCCTGGTTTGTGACATGCCGTCAGATGGCCCGGTGCCCGTTCGGTGAGTGCGGGGCGTTCGCTGCGGCAGTGGTCGTCGGCCAGCCAGCAGCGGGAGGAGAATGGGCAGCCGGCCGGAATGTCCGAGGGGGAGGGCAGTTCGCCCTTGAGGACGATCTGCTCGCCCGGCGCGCCGTCGTCCCCCGGTTCCAGGACGGACGAGAGCAGCGCCATGGAGTACGGGTGCTGCGGGTCCTCGAACAGCTCCTTCGCCGGGGCGAGTTCGACGATCGACCCCAGGTACATCACCGCGACCCGCTCGCTGAGGTGGCGGACCACACCGAGGTTGTGCGAGATGAACAAGTAGGCGATGCGGTCGCGCTGTTGGATCTCCTGGAGCAGATTGAGGATCTGCGCCTGGATGGAGACGTCCAGCGCCGACGTCGGCTCGTCGAGGACGATCACCGACGGCTGCGGGGCCAACGCCCGGGCCAGCGCCAGGCGTTGGCGCTGTCCGCCGGAGAACTCGTGCGGATAGCGGGCGGCGGCCGACGTGTCGAGGCCGACCTCCTCCAGGACCTCCGCCAGCCGGGTACGCCGTTCGGCACGCGCGACGCCCCGGGCGCGCAGCGGTTCCTCGATGCTGGCGCCCACCGGCAGCCGGGGGTTCAGCGAGCCGTTGGGATCCTGGAACACCATCTGCACCGCACGCCGGAACGCCTTCAGGTCGGCGCTCTTCGGCTTGTGCGTCATGTCCTTGCCCTCGAAGCGCACCGCGCCCCGCGTGGGCCGGTACAACCTGGTGGCGATCCGGCCCAGCGTGCTCTTGCCGCACCCGGACTCGCCGACCAGGCCGACCGTCTCGCCGGGACTCAGGGCGAGGGTGATGTCGTCGACCGCCCGGACACCGGAACGGCCCGGGCGACCGCCGAACTCGTGCCCGATGCCGGAGAGTTCGAGCAGCGGCTCGCTCCCGGTCCGGTCGGGCTGCGTTTCAGTCATCGTTTCCTCCGGCTGCGGTCGGGGCGTCGTCCAGGTCGCGCCAGCAGCGCGAGACCCACCCGTCGCCGACGGGCCGCAACGGCTGGGGCGCGGCGCAGGCGTCGGCGGCCAGCGGGCAGCGCGGCGCGAAGCGGCAGCCGGGCAACCGGCGGGCGTCGTCCGTGAGTTGGCCGCGGATCGCGGTCAGCGGGGTGCCGTCGCCCTCCCGCATCCGGGGCACCGCCGCGAGCAGCGCCCGGGTGTACGGATGCCGGGGCGCGTTCAGCACCTGGTCGACGGTGCCGGACTCCACCGCCTGGCCCGCGTACATCACCTGCACCCGGCTGCACATGGCGGTGATGACACCGAGGTCGTGCGAGATGAGCAGCATCCCCATGCCGTGCTCCTGCTGGAGCGAGCGCAGCAGACGCAGGATCTCCGCCTGCACGGTGACGTCGAGGGCGGTCGTCGGTTCGTCGGCCAGCAGCAGGCGCGGGTTGCCCGCCATCGCGATGGCGATGACGACGCGCTGCCGCATACCGCCGGACAGCTCGTGCGGGAACTGCCTGGCCCGGCGCTCGGGCGAGGGGATCTCCACCAGCCGCAGCAGGTCCACCGCCCGCTCCTCCGCCTCCTTCCGGCCGGCCTTGCCGTGGATCCGCAGCACCTCGGCGACCTGCGTGCCGACCCGCATGCACGGGTTCAGTGAGGTCATCGGCTCCTGGAAGACCATCGCCACCCGGTCGCCGCGCAGACTCTCCAGCTCCGCGTCGCTGCTGCCCAGCAGATCCGTACCGCAGGCCACCAGCCGGTCGGCCCGGACATCGGCGCCCGGGCCCAGCAGCCCCATGGCGGCGAGCGCGACGCTGGACTTGCCGCAGCCGCTCTCGCCGATCAGGCCCACCACTTCGCCCTGTTCGACCCGGAGATCCACCCCGGAGACGACGTCCGAGCCGCCGAAGCCGATGCGCAGCCCCGAGACGTCGAGGACCGGATCGGTGCCGTCCTTCCCGGCACCGGCCCGAGCGGGAGTCAGGGTGTCCGCCTTCACGACGTCAGCCAGGCGTTCTTGAGGTTGAGGCGGGTCGCCGTGGCGTCCGGCTGGTAGCCGTGCAGCCGGTTGCTCCAGGCCTCGCCGCGCACCGCCTTGGCGTAGGGCACCAGCAGGTAGGCCTCGTCGGCGATGTACTGGGCGAGCTGGTGGTAGAGCGTCACGCGCTTCGCGTTGTCCTGCTCGCTCTTCGCGGCGGCCATCAGGTCCCACAGGTGCTGGTCCTTGACCTTGGTAGCCGGGCTGCCCTTGGCGAACCACAGGTCGAGGTACTGGCTCGGGTCGGCGTTCAGGACGCTGGTCAGCATGATCATGTCGGTGTAGTCGCCGGACAGCACCTTCGGCACGACACTCGCGAACGGCACGAGTTTGAGGTTGAGGGTGATGCCGACCTTGGACAGCTGCGCCTTCATCAGCTCCAGGGCGGAGATGTCGGGACCGTAGGCGGAATCGCTCGGGGCGGTCAGTTCGATGCTGACCCCGCTCTTGCCCGCGGCCTTGAGGAGATCCTTGGCCTTCGCCTGGTTGTGCTGGTACATCGGGTCGGCGGTGGTGGGCGTGGTGCCGTACGGGTCCTGCGGCGGGATGACGTAGCCGAAGCTGGCGGAGCCGCTGCCCAGCGTCTTGATGAGGGTCTCGCGGTCGATGGCGAGGTTGAACGCCTGCCGCACCCGCTTGTCGGCGAGCGGGCCGCTGAGGGTGTTCATGTTGAGCCAGACACTGGAGACGAGGGGCCCGTTCGCCTCGGTGACACCGCTGGTGCTCTTGACGTCGCTCACCATGCGCAGGTCGCGGAACGACAGCAGCTGCACCGAGTTGGAACGCAGCGAGGCCACCCGGGAGGTCTCGTCGGGAATGAGCCGGTAGATCACCGTGTCGAGATACGGCTTTGGCTTGTCCCAGTAGCCCTTGTAGCCGGAGAGCGTGATGGAGATGCCCTTCGACCACTTCTTCAGCGAGAAGGGTCCGGTGCCGTTCTCCGACTGCTTGAGCTGGTTCGCGGTGCGGGACGTCGTCCACTTCTTGCTCATGATGGCGCCGCTCCACGGCCGGGCCAGGAAGTTGTAGAGCGACGGCTGCGGCGCGCTGAGCTTGACCTCGACGGTACTGGCGTCCACGGCGGTGACTGTCTTGATGCGGTACTGCTGGGTGTACGGCGACTTGATCGCCGGGTCCATCAGCCGCTCCAGGCTGAAGATCACGTCGTCGGTGGTGAGCTTGGTGCCGTCGTGGAAGGTCACCCCGTCGCGGAGCGTGAAGCGGTGGGTGGTCGGGTCCACCTGCTGGTAGCTCTTGGCCAGCCCGGGCTTGATCTGCCCCTTGCTGTCCAGGCTCAGCAGACCCTCGTAGAACTGCGCGACGATCTGCTGGTCGAAGAACGCCTGGGCCACCTGCGGGTCGAAGCCGACCGTGGGCTCCCCGTCGAGCCCGATGGTGAGGGTTCCTCCCTCGACCGGCTTCCCGGAGGTGCTGCCGGCCGTGGTGGCCGTACCGCCGCAGGCCGCCAGCAGCAGGCCGGCGAATGTGCTGCCGCCGAGTGCCAGCGCGTTTCTGCGCGTGAAGGTGTGGTTCGTCATCATGACCGCCTGTTTCTCAAGAACGTGAGGGTGAAGTGACGTGGTGCGGGCGCCTGTTCAGGGCGTGCGGCGCTTGCCGCGCGGGTTCAGCTGTTCCTGCAGGCCGTCGGAGATCAGACCGAAGGCCGCGGTGGCGATGGCCAGGGTGATGCCGGGGACGATCACCAGCAGCGGCGCGTCCTTCATATAGCGCTGGCCCTCGAAGATCATCCGGCCCCAACTGGGCGTCGGAGGCTGGATGCCGAGGCCCAGATAGCTCAGGGACGCCTCGACGAGGACGCAGGTCGCCGCAGTGTTGGCGTACTGGACGAGGGCGGAGGAGAGCACGTTCGGCAGCACATGCCGGACGATGATCACCGGGGTCGGCACCCCGGCGATCCGGGCCGCCGAGACGAAGTCGCGCTCGCGCACGGTGAGCGCCGGGGCCCGCACGATCCGCGCGAAGTAGGGGACGAAGATCAGGCCCATGCCCGCGATGAGGACCCACATGCCCGGGGTGAAGACCGACACCAGCACAAGTGCCAGCAGGACCGAGGGAATGGACATCGCGGTGTCCATCGCCGCCATCAGGACCGCGTCCAGCCGACGGGCGTTGTAGCCGGCGACGAGCCCGATGGGGATGCCGATCAGCGCGGCGAGCGTGGTCGCGCCGAAGGCCACCAGCAGGGACTGCCGGGCCGCGCCGAAGGTCCGGGTGAACAGGTCACGGCCGAGGTTGTCGGTGCCCAGCCAGTGGCTGCCCGAGGGGCCGGTGAGCAGTGAGTCGCTGACGTCCGTCGCCGCGTAGCGGCCGAAGACGCCGATGACCAGGGACAGCAGCACCATCCCGCCGAGGATGCAGACACCCGTGGTCAGCGTCGCGTTCCAGCCGAGGCTCGGCCTGCGCCGGCGCGCCGCGGGGACGGTGACGGCGGGCGCGGTGGATTCAACCGTCACGGCGTGCTCCTGTCGTCCGGATTCGGGGGTCGATGAGGGGATAGACCAGGTCGGTCACCAGGTTGATCAGCACATAGGAGGCACCGAGGGCGAGGATCGCGCCCTGGATCACCGTGAAGTCGTGCTGGGTGATGGAGTTGACGATCAGCGAGCCGAGACCGGGGAGCGCGAAGACCTGCTCGATGATCACGGTGCCGCCGACCAGCACTCCGAGCTGGAGCCCGCCGGCGGTGACCACCGGCACCAGCGCGTTGCGCAGCGCGTGCCGCAGCATCAGCCGCCGTCGCCCCGCGCCCTTCGCCGCCGCCGTCCGCATGAAGTCCTGGCCCTCCACGTCGAGGACGGCAGCCCGCATGTACCGGCAGAGGGTCGCGCCGAACGGGATGCCCAGGGCGACGGCCGGAAGCAGCAGCACCTGGAGATTGAGCAGCGGATCCTGCGAGAACGGCACGAAGGAGAACAGCGGCCAGGCCGGTGCCAGTGTGCTGAACAGGAGGACCATGACCGTGCCGACCACGAACGGTGGGACGGCGAGCCCGAGGAACGCGGCGCTGTTGACCACCCGGTCCCTCGCGCGCCCCTGGTACATGGCCGACCAGATCCCGGCCGGGATGCCCCACAGGACCGCGATCACCGCCGCGTACACGGCGAGTTCCAAGCTCACCGGTAGGCGGTCGGCGACCTGTGCGCCGACGCTCTGCCCGTCCAGCAGGGACGAACCGAGGTTGCCGCGGACGGCGTGCCCGATCCAGCTCAGGTACTGCGACCACACGGGCTGGTCGAGCCCCAGCTGGTGGGTGATCTGGGCGCGCAGTTGGGGAGTCGAGTTCTCGCCGGCGATCAGGGCCGCCGGGTCACCGGGGACCAGGTGTGCCAGGGCGAACACGATGGCGCTGAGGCAGAGGACCACCGCGAGCGAGCGGACCACACGGATCGAGAGGTAGCGCAGCACTGGATCTCTCCCTATATCGCGACGGCGGGTGCCGACGCCCGCGCCGTCGTGGGGCGGGCCGGATCGGACGGGCGGCGCCGCGCGGCCAGCGCTCCGCGTACGGCCTCGGCCGCGTTCGGGTCGAAGGCCCGGCCCTCGCGGAACACCGCGCGCAGCCGGCGCCGGTCGGTGAGCACACTCAGATCGGCGAGCGGGTCGCCGTCCACCAGCAGCAGGTCCGCCCACATGCCCGGCGCGACCGTGCCCGTCCGGGCACCGAGACCGAGGGCCTCGGCGGCGGCCGAGGTGGCCGCGACCAGCACCTCCGCCGGGGTCATGCCGATCTGCTCGTGCAGCAGCTCCAGTTCGCGGGCGTGGTTCCCGAAGCGCATCGTGTTGGAGGAGTCGCTGCCCGCGATGATCCGTACCCCGGCCCGATGGGCCCGGCGCACCGACTCGAGCCGGCGCTCACGCAGCGCCTCCGCCTTCTCCAACTGCTCGGCGACCAGGCCGCGTTCGGCCCCGTGCTCCGTCATGAACTCGCTGATCGACAGGGTCGGGCACAGGAACGTGCCCTGTCCGAGCATCAGCTCGACAAGGTCCTCGTCGAGGTCGGAGCCGTGCTCCAGTGTGTCCACCCCGGCGACCAGCGCCGCGGTGATGCCGGCCCGGGTGTGCGCGTGGGCCGCGACCCGCAGGTCCAGGGCGTGCGCCTCGTCGACGATCGCGTCGATCTCGGCGTCCGTGTAGTTGCGCCAGCCGGTCTTGTCACCGACCGAGAGCGTGCCCCCGCTGGTGCAGATCTTGATCAGGTCCACGCCCATCCGGGCGTACTCCCGGACCCGCTTGCGGCACTCGTCGACGCCGTCCGCCGGCGGCCACATCCGCTTCTCGTCGAGAGTGGCCGGACAGAACATGTCGCCGTGCCCCGCCGTCATGCCCACGAGCCCCGAGGCGACGACCCGCGCCCCGTCGAGGACGTGCTCGTCCATCACGTGCTTGACCGCCACCTCGGGCAGCGAGCCCGCGGTGTCCCGGACCGTGGTGAAACCCGACCGCAGCGCCTCACGGGCGTTGGCCGCGGCATGCAGGGTCTGTTCCTCCGTGGAGGTCAGCATGTTCCACAGCTGCACGTCCTGCGGCCGGGTGCCCGCGTTGGACCGCAGATGCACATGGCAGTCGATGAGTCCGGGCAGCAGGGTCGTCCCCCGCAGGTCGTACACCGTGTCCGACGGGTGCGTCGCCACCGTGTCCGCGGCACCCACCTCGGCGATCACGGCACCGTCGATCACCACGGCCATGTCGGTCCGTGCGGCACCTCCCGTGCCGTCGACCAACGTCATTCCCGCCAGGACTGTTCGCTCCGTCATGGGACCGTGTTCACTCCTCTCCGGGGGACTGGTACAGAGGAGTGTGGGGCGGCGGTGATGTCACCGTGTTGCGGTGCAGCTTTCGCTTGGAATTCACACGGGACGCGCAGGAATGCGCCACTCCTGGAAGCGCAGATTTGCGCCACCCGCACCGGCTCACAGCGAGCTCACGAACGCCGTGTCGGCGCCCACCGGCCCCAGCGCGGTCGCCCCGCCGGGGGTGCCCAGCGGGGCTGTACGGCCGGACAGGGGCTCCTCGAAGAAGCGGCGGTTGTCGGCGCGGTGTTCCGGGTCGGCGCGCCGGTCGACGGTGATCGCCTGCTCGGGGCAGGCCGTCTCGCAGGCGCCGCAGTCGATGCACTCCACTGGGTTGATGTAGAGCTTGCGCTCGCCCTCGTAGATGCAGTCGACCGGGCACTCCTCCATGCAGGACCGGTCCATGATGTCGACGCAGGCCGATCCGATGACGTAGGCCATGACTAGCTCTCCTTCTCGGTGGAATGCCCGGGGAACAGCGCTGCCTCCGGGTCGATGACGGTGGCCGCGTTGTTCACGGCGGTGGCGGCCTCGCCGAAGCCGACCGAGATCAGCCGGACCTTGCCCGGGTAGTCGGTGATGTCGCCGGCGGCGAACACGCGGGGGAGATTGGTGGCCATCCGGGTGTCGACGGCGATCCGCCGGGCCTGGAGTTCCAGTCCCCAGGTCTGCAGCGGCCCGAGGTCGGCGAGGAAGCCGAGGGCGGCGACGACGGTACGGGCGGGCAGCAGCCGGGTGGTCTTGTCGGTACGGTGCCGCACCTCGACCCGCTCGACCCCCGACTCGCCGTGCAGGGAACTCACTTCGGAGTCGGTGATGATCTCGATGCCGAGGGCGCGCACCTTCTCCACGCTCGCCGCGTGCGCCCGGAAGCGGGCGGTGCGGTGGACGAGGGTGACGGACCGGGCGATGGGGGCGAGCAGCGCCGCCCAGTCGAAGGCGCTGTCGCCGCCGCCGACGACGACCACGTCGTGGTCGGTGTGGTCGGCCGGGTCCGGCACGAAGTACACCTGCCCGCGCCCGAGATACCCCTCGCCCGCCGGCAGCGGCCTGGGCGTGAACGTCCCCACTCCGCCGGTGATCACAACTGCCCCTGCCCGTACGACGGTTCCCCGGTCGGTGCGGACGAGGGGGTGACCGTCACGGTCGTGGGTCAGGTCCTCGGCCCGCTCTCCCAGGAGGTAGCGGACGTCGTACGGCGCGGCCTGCGCGACCAGGCTGTCGACCAGGTCGCGGCCGCGCACCGAGGGGAACCCGGCGATGTCGAAGATGGGCTTCTCCGGGTACATGGCGCTGATCTGGCCGCCGCACTGGGGCAGTACGTCCATGACCGTGACGCGCAGTCCGCGGAAGCCCGCGTAGTAGGCGCCGTAGAGGCCGGAAGGGCCGGCGCCGATGATCAGGATGTCGGTCTCGATCACCGGTGACTCGACCGGCTCGGCAAGGTGAACGCTCATGGTTCAGGAGCGTAGGAACGGCCCGCTCTGCGCCCAACGGAACCGGTCCGGCTGCCGGGACGCCCCGGTCAGACGAGGGCGAGTTCGACGCTTCCGGTCACGCACGGGGTGCCGTCGGCCTTGACGACGGCCACGTCCAGGGACACCCGGGCGCCCTCCACCGCGCGCACGGTCGCGGTCCAGGTGAGGGGCTCACCGGCCACGGCCGTCGTACGGTTGCGCCAACTCACCGTCTCCAGACGGGAGTTCGGCCCGGCCCACGTCAACGCGTACCGGGTGAGGGTCTCGCCGTGCAGGGTGGACTGGACGACCACGTCCTCGAAGCCCTCCGAGGCGGCGAAGGCGGAGTCGTAGTGGATGCGGTGGGAGTTCCAGGACACGGCGCTGAAGCGGAAGAGCTGGACCGTGCTGTGCGTGTAGTGCCGCGGCGGGCAACTGTCCCCGGCGACCGGCGTGTTCATGCGGCTCCTGCGGGGTCGAGGGCCTCCTGGACGATGATCGTCTCGTCCACGGCGGTCAGTTCGGTGCCGTCCGCCGTCGTGAAGCGGGTGGCGAGGCCGAGCAGGACGAACGGGCCGGAGCGGCCCTGTTTGCGTTCGGCGGAGGTGACCGCGCGGGAAGCGGTGACCCGGCTGCCCGCGACCGGGGGCCGCAGCAGCCGTACGCTCTGCCCGCCGTGCACCTGGCGGACCGCCAGGCCGTCGGTGCACGGCGACTCCCGGGCGGCGAGCCCGTCGGGCCGCAACTCCCGTTCCGGCGGTCCGTCCTCCCAGCTCATGGTGGCCGCGAGGAACAGGGCCGGAGCCTCGACCGGGGCGCCCGCCGCGTCCTGTTCGCGGGCCCGGCGGATGTAGTCGGCGTCGTTGAGCGCGGCGGCGTACCGGCAGAAGTCCTTGACGGTGACCGTGCCGCAGTCCTCGTCCTCCCAGCGGCCGACGAGCCTTTGGGCCCGGGCCAGCACCTCGTCCAGGGCGCTCACAGGGCCGACCGCAGCGCCCGGCCGATGCCCAGGCCGGCGGTGCGCAGCGCGCTCGCGTGCGCGGCGGCGTCCACCCTGTACGTCGGCGCGGTGATCGACAGGGCGCCGGCGAGCGTGTTCTGCCGCCCGAAGACCGGCACCGCCATGCTCATGTAGCCGAGTCTGACCTCCTCGGCCTCGGTCGCGAGGCGCTCCTCCCGGATCCGCTCCACCTGGGCGCGCAGCCGCCCCGGCGAGGTGATGGTGTGCCGGGTGAACGGTTTCAGCCCGTTCCTGACCACCTCACCGAACAGGGCGGCGGGGGAGAAGGCCAGGATCGCCTTCCCCGTGGCGGTGCAGTAGAGCGGCAGCCGCCCCGCCACCCGGGACTCCTCGCTCAGCCCCCGGTGCGGCAGGATCTTCTCCAGGTAGACGACGTCGAGACCGTCGTGGATCGCGAAGTGGATGGTCTCCTGGGTGGCCAGCAGCAGATCCTCCATGTACGGCTGCGCCACCTCGCGCAGGATCCGCTGCCGGTGCACCCGCTGCCCGATCTCGAAGAGCCTGAGCCCGAGCCGGTAGTCGCACCCCGCCCGCTCCAGGAGCCCCCACACCACCAGTTCCTGGCAGAGCCGGTGCACGGTGGCCTTCGCGACGCCCGTACGGCGCACGAGATCCGCCAGGGAGAGCGACTCGTCGTCGACGGTGAACGCCTCCAGGATGGGCCGCACCTTGCCGAGGACGGAGTTCATCGAGTCCGGCCCGAGGGACGGTCCGGTCGCGGGAGGCGGGGGAGCGGGGGCCACGGCGCGGGCGATCGGGACGACGGTCATGGCAGACACCTCACGATCAGGGGTTACGGCTGGAATCTCACGATCAGTGACCGGACGACGACTCGGCGAGGAACGCGAGGCTCAGCGGGTTGTACAGCGTGGCCTTCTCATGTTGCGGCCAATGTCCGCATTCGGTGAAGACCTCGAGCCTCGCTCCCGGAATCGCGGCGGCGATCGCCTCGGCCTCCGGAACGTCCCCGAGCGGGTTCTTGTTGCCCCACACCACCAGCGTCGGGGCCTTGATCCGGGCCATGCGGTCGGGGCGCAGCAGGTTCCGCTCACGGGCCTCGACCTCCTGGAGGGCGAGCAGGTTGTGCAGGTTCCGCTGGAAGTCCGGGTGGTGGTAGATCTCGTAGCGCACCTGGGTCAGCTCCTCGCCCAGGTCCTCGTCCCACTCGGCCCACAGCAGGGCCAGCCGGTCGCGGGTGTAGGAGATCTCCGGCTCCATGGCCGCGGCGCGGGTGGAGGTCTTCAGCCGTTCCATCACCGCCGGGTTGATCTTCGTGCCGCCCATGCACAGGAGCTGGAGGGAGGCGACGCGGTCCGGGCGTTCGCTCGCGGCCCAGGACCCCACCCAGCCGCCCAGCGATTCGCCGACCAGGTGCGCGCGTTCGGCACCGACCGCGTCGAGGTAGGCCATGAGGTGGTCGACGTACGCGGGGATCTCGCCCGGGCGGTCCGGCTTGCCCGTGTAGCCGTGGCCGAGCATGTCGATGGCGTGGCAGCGGTAGCCGGCCTCGGCGTGCGCCGGGATGTTGCGGACGAAGGCCTCCAGGTGGCCCGTCGTGCCGTGCAGGAACACCACGTGCTCGCCGTCCTCCGGACCGGCTTGCAGGGCGCGGGTGGTGACATCGCCGGTCTCGACGTACGCGTGCCGGTAGTCGATGCCCGAGAGTTCGGTCCAGATGGTCATGACTGCCTTTCGCTGGGGGCCAGTTGGGGATCGAGGACGGCCACGGCCATCCCGGTGAGCCACTCGGGCATCGGTTCGTACGCCAGCCGGCGGCCGGGCACGTGGTCGAGCGCGGCCGACATCAGCAGCCAGGTGCGCAGCTCCTGCGCCCCGTTGCCGGCGACCTTCTCCAACTCCTCGGTGGAGTACGCCGTGATCCGCCGGATCTCGCCCCGCTCGACGAGGGACAGGAACTCGTCGTCGAACTCCGGGTTGAGCGCGGCCTCCGCGGCGCGGATGATCTCGCGGCGCCGGACGTCGTAGTCCTGCCAGTTCTCCCGACCGTTGAGCCAGGCGCCGACCATGAACTCCTCGTCGTCGCCGTGCGGTTCGCGCCAGTCCGGCCAGGGCAGTCGGTGCGAGAGCCCGCCCGAGCCGACCACCGCGACACGGCGGTCCCCGGGGAAGGAGAGGACAGCCTCCCGGATCGCCCGGCCCAGTTCCTCGCAGCGGGTGAGCGTGGGCAGAGGTGGGGCGAAGACGTTCACGACGATCGGCACGATCTCCACGTCCAGGCCCTCGAAGAGGTACTGGACGGCGTGCGACTGGCCGTGGTCGATCTGCAGCCTTGCCGAGAACGCCGGGTCGAAACCGCCGCTCTCCACAAGGGAGTTGGCCAGGTGCCGGGCCAGCGGGACGTCTACCGGCTGGGGCCCCTTCGGGGTGCCCGACTCGCCGCTCGCAATGCACTCGCCGACGCCGATCGTGAAGCTGGGGATCAAGTCGAGCCAGAAGCCGCGGAAGTGATTGGAGCCCACGAGGATCACCGTGTCCGGGCGAGCCGCGAGCAGCGCCTCCCGGGCCTCGGACAGCGCGTCGCGGAACCGCTCCGCCCGGTCCTTGTGGAAGGTCTCCTCCCAGTGGGTGTTCATCAGCGTGCTGTGCGAGGCGCCCACGCCCAGGACGATCTCCGTCATGCCGCTCTCCCTTCCACCTCGGCGCGGGACCGGGTCACCGTGTCGACCGCCGTACGGATCAGATGGCGCGTCAGCTTCTCCATGGCCCGCACGGAGACCGTGTTCATGCCTCGCGCGAAGTCGATGTCGAACAGCGAGTCCGTGACCTTCGGCATGCCGACCCGTACGGTCGGGATGCCGCGCCCGCGCAGGATGTTGGCGTCGGTGGCACCGCTGTTGCCCCGGATCACCTCGTGCTCGCGCCCCTCGAAGGCGGCCCAACTCGCCGTCGCACTACGGCAGATCCAGCTCTCCGGGTCGGTACTGGTGCCGGGGACGGCCAGCACCATCTCTGCGCCGACGTCGATGTTCTTGTCGCGGAGCGCGCCGATGGCCGCCATGAACTCCCGCTTCGCCTGCATCGGCGTCGTGTCCGGGCCGATCCGCAGGTCCACCATCAGGGTGCAGGAGGCCGGTGTCACCGCCGCCATCCGGGGCCAACCCCCTTGTATGGAGGAGACGATGCCCTGCGGCGCGACCGTGCCGGAGGTGTGCCGTTCGGCGTACTCGACGAACCACTCCTCCAGATGCCGGGTCACCTCACCGGCGCGCGCGACGGGGTTGTCGTAGGGGAGTCGGTGGCGGGAGCCGACGTAGGTGTGGGTGCCATGGACCGTCACCTCGAACCAGACGAGGCCGACCTCGTCCCAGGACACCGTCCAGCCGGGCTTGGCGATGAGCGCGTAGTCCGTCCACACGCCCTGCTCCAGGAGGAACGAACAGCCCACGCCCTGGCCGGTGTTGAGGCGCTTCCCGCCGGGGCGGGCGTTGGTGGGCATGCCGCCCGCGCCGAAGGCCGCGACCAGGTCGCCGGTGAGGGGGACGCCGGCCAGCGCGATCGCCTCGGTGGCCATCATCACGCAGGCCGCGTGGCCCTTCGGGTTGGAGGCGCCGAGGCCGACGACGAGATCGTCGTGGACGGTGGCGCGCGGACGCATGTCGTCCCGCAACTCCGGCCCGATCCACGGGAGATCCTCGCTCTCCTCGCCCACCGTCAGGGTGTCGATCGGCGCGTACAGCATCAGGTCGGGGCCGGTGCCGTCGCCGGAGAGCCGGGCCCAGGCGTTGGCCTGCCGATCGTCCAGCGGCTGGACGCGGGCCGGGCAGCCGGCCGTCGTGAGGGTGTCGGCGATGTGCGCGGCGAGCGGACCCTCGTCGCCGGTGGGGGACGGGACGTCGACGAGTCCGGTGATCAGGTCGCGCAGCCGGTCGGCGGTGACATGCCGCCAGGCGTCGGCGGTCCAGGCGGCCCGCCTGTCGTCCAGACCTGCCAACTCGCCCGTGGCGCTCACTGGTTGATCCTGTGTACCTGAGTCATCGTCGTACGCTCGAAGCGCCTCTTCGCGAGCGGCAGCCCGATCGCGATCCCTGCTCCGACGAGCAGGGTGAGCAGTGTGCGGCCCATGGTCAGGCTTCCTTCTCTTCGGTGCCCGTACCGGCGAGCTTCTTGCCGTACTCCTCCTCGCTGAGGTTCCGCCAGGCGGTCAGCGAGATGTCGGGGCGGTAGAGCTTCTCCGGCGGTGCGTCGGTGATGTCGACCATCCAGGCGTCCTGGCCGGAGAACTGGCCGTGGAACAACCAGCGGATCGCACCGAGGTACTTGGCGTAGAAACGCAGGGTGTCCCAGCCCTCGGTGAAGTTGACCATCACGCCGACATAGCGGTGGTTGTCCTGGTCGACGGGGACGTAGAACTCGTAGTGGATGAAGTTCGGGTACGCGATGCGCAGCACGCCCGGCATCGACAGGGACGCGAAGCCGGGGAACTCCTGGGCCTCGATCGTCGGGTTCACCTTGTCCGGCTTGCCCGTGTTGCCGATGTTGAAGGTCTCCTTCGGCGGCTGGGCCTTCCACCAGCGTTTGTTGGTCCAGCGGCCGACACCGGGGAAGTCCGCCTCCCAGTACACCTCGTCCTGCACCCGGAAGATCCAGCGGCCCTTGGGCACGATCCGGGTGATGTTCCAGGTCGGCATCGGCTTGAAGAGGCGCCAAAGTGCCGTGCGGTGCAGGTACTTGGCGTGTCCCTCGTCGAAGCCGTTCTCGCAGGCGAAGCGCCAGTTGCCGCTGCGCGGGTCGATCCGGCCGCCCATCACGAACGCGTTGGAGACGAGCTCCTCGGGCAGCTGCGAGTCGATGGGGTGCGGTTCCTCGTCGGCGAGCGGGATGTACACCCACACCATGCCGAGGCGCTCCTCGACCGGGTACGTCCGCACCGACACCTTGCCGGTCAGCCGGCAGCCGGGGCCGTCGGTGATGACCGCGGCGAGTTTGCCGGTGGGCAGGTCGAAGGTCCAGCCGTGGTACGGGCAGCTGACCGTGCCCGGGAACTGCTGGTTGCCCTCGGAGAGCGGGACACCGCGGTGCGGACAGCGGTTGTGCAGCGCGTACGCCGTGCCGTTGTCCCGGATCAGGGTGATCTTCTCGCCGCAGATCGTGAACGGGAGCGGATCGCCGGTGATCCGGCTGGACCAGGTGACCGGGTACCAGTAGCCGCGGAAGCCCGAACCCGCCGCGTCGTAGTGGGGCCACGACTTCCAGTCCTGGCGGCCGGGCTCGCCGGTCGGTCTGCGGCGGCTCCGGACCGGGGGCGGGGTGTCGGGAGAGTCGTCGACCGTCATCGTGGGCGTCCTCCTGCTGCCGGGTGAGCTGTGAGCCGAGCATGCGGCGGGCGGCGGGATCCGCCCAAGAGACCCGGTCCACTGAGCAGACCGGGCCCCGGGGAGGCGGCGGAAACGCGGCACTTTTCGCCCGGGTGCGACCGATGGCCGGCGCCCACCCACGCGTCCCGTTCAGCGGACCCTCGGCGCTGCGCGGAGACGGCCCGCCGTTCTACGGTGCGTGGATCGCCGGGCCGCACCGGACCCGGCCGCGCCCTGCGGAGCGTCGCGTCCCGCATCCCGCATCGATACGGAGTGAAGTTGTGACGACCGCGATGTCCCGCGCCCTGGTCCTGGAGAGCTTCGGCTCGCTGCCCCGCCTGCTGGAGCGCCCGGTGCCGGAGCCGCGCCCCGGCCACACGCTGGTACGGATGCGGGCGGCCCAGGTGGGCCACCTCGATCTCAACGTCGTGGACGGCAAGTTCGGGATCCTGCCCGAACTGCCCGCCGTACCGGGCACCACCGGATGCGGGGTCGTCCTCGCCTCCGACACCCACCCCGAGGGCACCCTCGTCCGGCTCGGCGGCAAGGGCCTCGGCCTGCGCCGCGACGGCTGCTGGGCGGACCACGCCCTGGTGCCGGACGCCGCGGTGGAGGTCGTGGCGGAGGGTACGGACCCCGCCCTGGCGTGCAGTTGGTTCTCACCGGCGGGCACGGCGTGGGCGGCCGTGCACGCGGTCGCGCACGTACAGCCCGGGGAACGGGTGCTGGTGACGGGCGCGGCGGGCGCGGTCGGGGCGCTGACCGTGCAGGTCGCCGCGCGGGCCGGGGCCGAGGTGGTCGGCGTGGTCGGACGCCCGGCCAAGCTCGCCCACGTCCCCGCTCCCGCCAAGTCCCTGCTGGCCTCCGAACTCTCCGCGGAGGCCGTGGGCGGCCCGGTCGACGTCGTCATCGACACGGTCGGCGGCCCGGTACTCCGCGCCGCCCTCCCGCTGGTCCGCCCGCGCGGCCGGGTGGCGCTCGTCGGCTACACCGCCGGACGCGAATTCACCGTCGACCTCGCCGACTTCCTGCTGGCCGACGTGTCCCTGCTGCCGGTGAACCTGATGACGCGGGGCAAGGAGGTCGCGGCGGACGCGGAGGCACTGCTGGCGGATCTGCGGACGGGGGCGCTGACCCTGGAGATCGAGCGCCATGGACTGGACGGGTTCGCTCAGGCCGCCGAGCGGCTGCGGAGCGGGGAGGCCGTGGGAAAGGTCGTTCTCGAACTGGGCTGAGGCGACTGCGAGCCTCGGAGCGGGACGGTGCCGTCACACGACCTTGACGACGACGCCGGCGCCTTCGAGCGCGGTCACCTCGTCGGCGGGTGCGGTGGTGTCGGTGACGAGGGTGTGCAGCAGTGTGGCGGGGCCGACGTGGGCGAAGGCGGTGTGTCCGAGCTTGCCGCCGTCGGCGGCGACGACGATGCGGCGCGAGGAGGCGATGCCCGTCTTCTTCACGGCCGCGTCGTCGAGGTCGTAGGCGGTCAGCCCCTCGGCCGCGCTCAGGCCACAGCAGCCCATGACGGCGGTGTCGAAGCGCAGTGCCGACAGGGACGCGAGGGTGAGGGGGCCGGTGAGGGCTCCCTCGGCGGCCCGGGGCTGCCCGCCCGGCACCATCAAGGTGGCCGGGCCCGGGCCCTCGCCGAGTACCTGGATGGCCTGAAGGGACAGGGCCATCACCGTGACCGGCCGCCGGCGCAGCAGTTGGGCGACCTCCAGGCAGGTGGTGCCGCTGTCGAGGAGGACGGTCTCGCCGTCGGCGACGAGCGAGGACACCTCGGCCGCGATCCGCCGCTTGGCCTCGACGGACTCGTGCGCCCGCAGCGCGAACGGCGGCTCCTCGCCCCGGAGCAGCAGGGTGCGCGCCCCGCCCCGGACGCGTTCGAGGACGCCCTGCGCAGCCAGCGCGTCGAGGTCGCGCCGGATGGTCATCTCGGAGGCGCCGGTCAGTTCGACGAGTTCCTGGACGGTGATCCGGCCCGTCTCCCTGACGGCCTGCGCGATGGTTCCGTGCCGGTCTGCGTTGCTCATGAGGCGATTGAACACCAGCCGAAACGAACATTCAATGTGTGCGAAACGCCAGTACTCAATCGCGCGAGGTGTTCGTTACGGTGGATCTCATGAATGATTCGCTTCGAGGTGCCCGCATCGCGACCTTTGTCTACTTCGCTCTGTGCGGGACGCTGATGGGCACCTGGGTGGTGAACATCCCCGCCGTCGAGGAGCGCGTGGGCATCACGCACGCGACGCTCGGGGGACTGCTGGTACTGCTCGGGCTCGGAGCCTTCATCGGCATGCAGGTGGCCGGACCGCTGACCGACCGGCTCGGGGCGCGCGTCGTCGTCCCCGCCACCGGCGTGCTGGGCAGCGCGGCCCTGGTACTGCCCGGCCTGCCCCGGGACCCGTGGACGCTGGCCGGTGCCCTCCTGGTCTTCGGGTTCTGCAACGGCTGCCTGGACGTGAGCATGAATGCCCACGCCGTGCACGTGGAGAAGGCGTACGGCCGACCCGTCATGTCTGCCTTTCACGCCACGTTCTCGGTCGGCGGCGTCCTCGCCGCAGTCGTCGGAGCGGCCACGGCGAGCGCGGGCCTGAGCCCGGCCGCGGGTATGGCCGCCATGGGCGCCCTGGGCATCGCGACCGCCCTGATATCGGCCCGTGCCCTGCTGCCGACCGCGCCGATCCCCGTCAAGGCGGAGACCGGGCCGGTCCCGGCCCCCGAGCGGCGGCGCACCGGCAGACGCATCTGGATCCTCGCCGCCCTGGCCCTGATGGTCATGCTGTGCGAGGGAGCCGCCAACGACTGGAGCACACTGCACTTGAAGGACGTCCTCGGCGCCCCCGCGAGCACTGCCGCCTTCGCCTACGGCACCTTCGCCGCGACCATGACCGTCGGCCGACTGCTCGCCGACCGTCTCGTCGCCCGGTTCGGATCCATGGCGATCCTGAGGTACGGCGCGGCGACGGCAGGCGTCGGCATCACCATCGTGACCGTCGCCCCGTGGATCTGGGCCGCGTTCGCGGGGTGGGCGCTGTTCGGTCTGGGGCTGTCCGGCTGTGTCCCGCAGCTGTTCAGCGCGGCCGGGCACGCCGACCCCGCCGCCGCAGGGGCCAATGTCTCCCGCGTCGCCGGGCTCGGCTACGTCGGCATGCTCGCCGGCCCCGCCGTCATCGGCTGGCTGACCCACCTGGTCGCCCTGAACCACGCCTTCGTCCTGCTGATCCTGCTGTGTGTGATCACCGCCGTGGCCGCCGGAATCCTGCGCACCGGATCCGACCGCACGCCCGAGCCGGCACACAGCGCCCACTGACCGCCTGTGCGGCACGGCTCACTCCGTGCCGCACAGGCTTCTCCTCCCGCCCCGACCGCCGGAACCCGGAAGAACCCTCACCATGGCCACTGACCGCAGCATCGTCCTGTTCGACCTCTTCGGAGTCATCGCCCGCCAACAACGCCCGGGCGCCCTGGGGAAGATGGCCGCCCGCTGTGCCACACCCACCGACGCCTTCACCGAGGCCTACTGGGCCTGCCGTCCGCCCTACGACGCCGGTCAACAGTCCGCGCCCGAGTACTGGACCGCCGTACTGCGATGGCTGTGCAGGCCCGTCGACGCCGACACCGTCGAGGAACTGCGCCGCACCGACATCGACAGCTGGTCACGCGTCGACGACTCGATGGTCGCCTACGCCCAGTCCCTCCGTGCCGTCGCCGAGGTCGCCCTGCTGTCCAACATCCCCTCGGACCACGCGGACGCCTTCCTCGCCGCGCAGCCCTGGCTGCACCGGCTGGACCATGTCGCCTTCTCCGGGAAGATCAAGGCGGCGAAACCGGACCCGGCGGCCTTCGAGCACTGCGTCGTCGCCCTGCGCGCCGCCCCGGCCGACTTCCTCTTCGTCGACGACCGCGGGGAGAACGTACGCGCCGCGCGGGCCGTGGGCATGGACGGACACGTCTTCACCGACCGCGCCGAGCTGGCGGCCGTGATCGATGCCTGGCTGCCGGCGCGAGCGGTTCTCACCCCGGGACGACCACGGCCCGCCCTCGGCAGCACACCACGTCACCGGAACCGCACCGCTCGACCAGATCGAGAGTGATCTCACCGTCGACTCCGCCCACCGAGCGCACGGTCCCGGTCACCACCAGCCGCTCTCCCACGCCGGCCGGCGCCCGGTTCTGCCACTCCACCTCCCGCACCTGCCCGCCCTCGCCCGCGAACTGCGCGGCGGCGCGATAGAACAGACAGCCGTGCAGCTGAGCCATGACGACCGGCCCGGCCAGCCCCTCGGAGCGGGCGAACTCGGTGTCGTAGTGGATGCGATGGGCGTTGCGGGTGACCGCGCCGAACCGCAGCAGCGTGATCGCGTCGGGGGTCAGCCCGACCGGCAACACGGCCTGTCCGACGGAGATGTGACGGTCCGTCATCGGACGATGAACCTCTCCGTGACCTCGACCAGCGTCCCCCGCACCGAGCCGTACACCTTCTCCACCGTGAGCAGAACGAACCCCTCACCACTGCCCTTGCGCTCCACGCCGGTCAGCGCGCGCCGCAGTTCGATCCGGTCGCCGGCCCGTGCCGCCGCGATCCAGCGCACCGCCTGGCCGCCCGCCATCAGCCGGACCCCGAGCCCGTCGGTGCCGGGCACCTCGTCGCGGTACATGCCGTCCGGCCGGAACTCCGACGCGTCGGCACCGGGCGCCCCGCGCAGCAGGCTCACCACATACATCGGATGCACGGCGAAGTCGGCATGACCGGGATCGACGAGACGCGGCGTGCTCTCCCCGGCCGCCCGCGCGAACTCCGCCGCGTCCTCGGCCCGTACGACCCCCAGCGACCGCCGCTCCCACGTCCCCAGGGACGCCCGGGCCCGCTCCTCGACCAGCTCCAGCTCGGCGTTCCGGAACATGGGCTGCCTCCTGTCCTCGTCCGATGTCCGGACGCTAAGGAGGACCGTCCCCCGGCCGCCACGGATCTGGCCCGCTCAGCGGACCGTTCCGCTTGGGCGGAGATCGCCGCCGTCCCACCATCGGGGCATGGACCTCATGGACATCCAGCCGCCGCCGGAGGGCGCCTACGCGGAAGCGGACGGCGTCAAATACCACTACGTCGAACTGGGGGAGGGCGGTCCCGCGGTCAACCCCACCGTCTTCCTGCACGGCGGCGGCCCCGGCTGCACCGGCTGGTCGGACTTCGGACAGGTGGCCCCCCTGTTCGCGAAGGACCGCCGCTGCCTGCTCGTCGACATCCTCCAGTACGGCAAGTCCGCCAAGCCCGTCATCGAGGGCCCCATGTGGGACTACCACGCGGCCAAGACCGTGGCCCTCCTCGACGAACTCGGCATCGACCGCGCCGACTTCGTCTGCAACTCCTGGGGCGGCACCATCGCCCTCAACCTGGCCGCCAAATACCCCGACCGCGTACGGTCGTTGGTGATCACCGGCAGCATGCCCGTCTTCTACGGCCCCCTCGCCCCGCTCCCGGAAGGCGGCCGGCGCGGCCGCAACGCCCGGGACGTGTACTACGGCGGCACCGGCCCCTCGTGGCAGAAGATGCGCGAACTCATCGCCCGCCTGGAGTGGTTCGACCCGGACGCCATCCCCGACGGCACCGTGACCCTGCGCTACGAACAGAGCCTCGACCCCGAGGAGACCGCCCTCGCCGGTGCTTCCGACAACCCGCGCGGCGACTGGCAGGACCTCACCGCCGAACTCGGCCTGATCGCCGCACCGACACTCTTCGTGTGGGGCATGCAGGACGCGTTCCTGACCCCCGACTACCCGCTGATGCTGGCCCGCATGATCCCCAAGGGCAACCTGCACGTGATGAGCGAGGCCTCCCACCATCCGCAGGAGGAACGGCCGTACGACTACCACAGCGTCGTCACCGGATTCCTGAACCAGCAGCACCACTGACTCTCCGGGGAGGAGACGTGAGCGAGACCGTGCCGCGCGTCGTTGAACTGCCCAGTCCCTTCACCCGGTTCGCCGGCCGACTGCTGGTCGGACTCGGCTACGAGGTCGTACTCGTCGAGCCGCCGGAAGGCGACGGGACCCGGCGTGAACAGGGCGGCGACGCGTTCGTCCACTGGCACGCCGGTAAACGCTCGGTCGTCCCCGCCTCGCCGGAAGCACTGCGCGCCCTGCTGAGCACCGCCGATGTGCTGCTCGACGGGAGTCCGGGCGGTGCGGAGGAGCTCGCCGCCGGGCTCGACGACCTCGTGCACGTCCGCGTCACCCCCTTCGGGCTGATCGGCCCCCGCAGCGACTGGCAGGGCACCGACCTCGTGGTGGCCGCGCTCGGTGGGATGCTCGCCCAGGTCGGCGATCCGGACGGCCCGCCGCTACGGCTCCCGGAGCAGCAGGCCGAGCAACTGGCGGGCGTCAACGCGGCGATCGCCGCCCTGCTCGGCCTGCGCGCCCGCCGCACCGGCCCGGGACAGCTCGTCGACGTCTCCGCACAGGCCTGCGTGGCCGCCGCCCTGGAGGCCGGAACCCTCGCCTATCTGCACGAGGACCGGGTGCCGCCACGCCCCGGCCGCGTCCACCCCCTCGTTCCGCACGGCCTGTTCCGGGCCGCCGACGGCTACCTGGGCGGCGGGCTCGGCGGCAGCCCTCGCATGTGGGACGCGCTGCTCGACTGGCTGCGCGAGGAGGACGCGGCGGCCGACCTCACGGAACCGCGCTGGCAGGACCCGGTCGAACGCAAGAAACACCAGGAGCACGTCTTCAAGGTCGTCCAGGACTTCGTGGGCACCTGGCCGAAGGCCGAGTTCGCCGAGCGCGCCCAGGCCAGGAAACTCCCCTGGGCCGCCGTCGACCTGCCCCACGAGCTCCCCGACAACCCCCAGCTCACGGCCCGCGAGTTCTTCACCCGGGTACGGACACCGCAGGGCGAACGGACCGATCTGGGCTTCCCGTTCGCGTTCCCCGAAGGCCACCGGGTACGGGAGTTGGAGGTCCGGGGCCTGGGCGCGGACCAGGAACTGCTGCACGCCGGACCGCCCGCCGAATACCCTGCGCGACAAGCCGCCGTACAGCCCGCCCTGCACGGCATCCGCGTCCTCGACCTGACCTGGGTCCTCGCCGGCCCGTACTGCACCAAGGTCCTCGCCGACCACGGCGCCGACGTCATCAAGGTCGAGTCCGCGGGCCGCCCCGACCCCACCCGCTTCGCCCCCTTCATGCACCTCTCGCGCGGCCCCCACACGGACCCGAACACCAACGGCTACTTCAACGAGGTCAACCGCAACAAACGCAGCATCGCCCTCGACACCCGCACCGCCGACGGCATCACGGTGCTGCGTGAACTCATCGCCCACAGCGACGTCCTCGTGGAGAACTTCAGCTCCACGGTGATGCGCAAACTCGGCCTGGGCTACGAGGAGTTGCGCCGGATCAACCCCGGACTCGTCTACGTCAGCATGTCGGGCATGGGCCACACCGGACCGCGCAACGGCTGGGTGTCGTACGCCGACACGGTCTCCGCGAGCGGAGGCCTGACCGCACTCACCGGCTGGGGGCCGGACGACGTGGTCGGGGTGATCTACGGCCACGGTGACATCGTCGCCGGACTGCAGGCGGCCCTTGCCACGGTCGCCGCCCTGGAGCATCGCGCCGGCACCGGGCGCGGACAGCACATCGACCTGTCCCAACTGGAGGCGATCGCCGCCCACATGGGCACCAGCCTCCTCGGCGGCCCCAAGGTGAAACCGGTCGGCAACACCCACCCGAGCTGGAGCCCGCAGGGCGTCTACCGCTGCCTCGGCGCCGACCGCTGGCTGGCCGTCAGTGTGCGCGACGACAAGGAGTGGGTCGCGCTCTGCGAGGTCATCGGCCGCCCTGAACTCGCCACCGACGCACGGACGTTGACGGCCGACGCGCGCAGTCACGCCACCGACCTTGTCGACACCGCGCTGGGGGAGTGGACCCGCACGCTCCCCGCCGACGTCGCCGCCGAGGCGCTCCAGGCACACGGCATCCCGGCCGGAGCCGTCCAGGACGGCCGTGAACTCGTCGAGCACGACCCCCAGTTGAGGGCCCGCGGCTTCTATGTGCGCAAGGAGCACCCGGTCGCGGGCGCCTTCCTCCACGAGGGCGTCCCGATCCGCCTGACCCGCACACCCGGTGCGGTCCGTGAGGCCGCGCCCGTGCTCGGCGCCGACACCGACGCCGTACTGAGCGAGGTGGCGGGGTTCTCGGCGGAGCGCGTCCAACAGCTCCGGGAGGCGGGAGTCCTGCGGTGATCGACACCATCCCCGGTCTCATCGAGGCGGCGGCAGCGGAGTTCGGCGACCGGCCCTTCGTGCGGGTCGGGGAGGCGACGCGGACGTACGCGCAGGCCTGTGCGACCGCGGCGGCCACGGCGGGAGCGCTCGCGGAGCGCGGCTGCCGGCCGGGGGACCGTGTCGCCGTCATGGCGCGCAACCGGGTCGAGTTCGTCGATCTCATCCTTGGCTGCGCCTGGCTGGGAGCGGTACTGGTCCCGCTCAACACCGGTCTGCGGGGCAGTGGGCTGAGGCAGGTGCTGCGTACGGCGGAGCCGCAATTCCTGTTGGCGGACGAGGAGTTGGCGGAACGAGTCGTAGAGGCCGGGTTTCAGGGGCAGTTGTGGGTCGCGGGCCGGGGAGACGTACCGGCGCCGGGCGGGAGCGCCGCCGTACCGCCGGCCCAAGGGCGTCCGCACGACACCGCCTTCGTGCTGTTCACCTCGGGCACCACGGGAGCGGCGCGCGGGGTGCGCTGCCCGCACGCGCAGGCCGTCTGGTGGGGCCGCAACGTCTCCGACTCGCTCCGCCTCACCGCCGACGACGTGCTGTACACCTGCCTGCCGCTCTTCCACACCAATGCCCTGACCACCCTGACGCAGGCGATGGTCGTGGGCGCGAGCTGTGTGATCGACGAACGGTTCTCCGCCACGCGGTACTGGGAGCGGGTCGCGGCGGCCGGGGCCACCACCGTCTATCTGCTGGGCGCGATGGTGCCCATGCTGCTCGCGCAGCCGCCGGGCCCCGCCGACCGCGCGCACCGGGTCCGGCGCGCGCTCTCCCCGGCCACTCCGGGGTCCGCGTGGCAGCCGTTCCGCGAGCGGTTCGGGGTCGCGCTCGTCGACGGGTTCGGGTCGACGGAGACGAATCTGGTGATCGGGTCGACGCCGGAGGAGCAACGGCCCGGCTACGTCGGCACCGTGCGCGAGGGCTTCTCCGCGCGCGTGGTCGACGAACTGCTCGACCCCGTCCCGGACGGAGTCCCCGGCGAGCTGCTGGTCCGCAGCGCACACCAATTCGCCTTCTGCACGGGCTACTTGGGGGAGCCCGAGCCCGGTCCCACCGAGTGGCGGCGCACCGGCGACCGGGTGGTGCGCGAGCCCGACGGGTGGTTCCGGTTCGTCGACCGGATCAAGGACGTCATCCGGCGGCGCGGCGAGAACATCTCCTCGCACGAGGTGGAGTCCGCCGTCCGCGCGCACCCGGCGGTCGCCGACGCGGCGGCCTTCCCGGTGCCCTCGGAGCTGGCGGAGGACGAGGTCATGGTCGCCGTGGTCCCCGCGCCGGGGCAGGTGCTGGACCTCCGGGACCTCGTACGGCACTGCGCGGAGGAGCTGCCCCCGTTCGCGGTGCCCCGCTACCTCGACACCGTCCGTGAGCTCCCGCTCACCGAGACCGGCAAAGTTCGCAAGGCTGCATTGCGGGAACGTGGGGTCACCGCCACCACCTGGGACCGCTCCACATCGCCCACCCCTGCACGACATCAAACTTGAACTGTTTGTTTTCTTGAATCACTCGTGTTTATGGCTGTAGGTTGAGCGCCATGACCGCTTCCCCGCCTCCGACCACCGCCGAGGAGCTGCGCGGTGCCGGCCTGCGGGTGACGGCAGCCCGCGTCGCGCTGCTGGAGACCGTTCGGCACGGTGACCACCTCGATGTCGAGGCGGTCGCGTCCGGGGTCCGTGCCCGCGTAGGACACATATCGCTCCAGGCCGTCTACGACGCCCTCCACGCGCTGACCTCGGCCGGACTCATACGCCGTATCGAACCGGCCGGCAGTCCCGCCCGCTTCGAAGGACGCGTCGGCGACAACCACCACCACGTCATGTGCAGGTCGTGCGGTGTCGTCGCCGACGTCGACTGCGCGGTCGGCGAGGCACCCTGCCTGACCGCGTCCGACGACCACGGTTTCTCGATCGACGAGGCCGAGGTCATCTACTGGGGTCTGTGCCCCACCTGTACCGCTGCCCCCAGTTCCTGAGTCACGTGATCCACCCCGTTTGGAAGGATTCCCATGTCTGAGAACCACGACGCAATCGTCACGGACGCGAAGTCGGAGGATGCCGGGGGCTGCCCCGTCGCGCACGGGCGCGCCGCGCACCCCACCCAGGGCGGCGGCAACCGTCAGTGGTGGCCGGAGCGGCTCAACCTGAAGATCCTCGCCAAGGACCCGGTGGTCGCGAACCCGCTCGGCGCGGACTTCGACTACGCCGAGGCGTTCGGTGCCCTGGACCTCGCGGCCGTCAAACAGGACATCGCAGAGGTACTGACCACCTCGCAGGAGTGGTGGCCGGCCGACTTCGGCAACTACGGCCCGCTGATGATCCGCATGGCCTGGCACAGCGCCGGTACCTACCGCATCAGCGACGGCCGCGGCGGTGGCGGCCGCGGTCAGCAGCGCTTCGCGCCGCTCAACAGCTGGCCGGACAACGGCAACCTCGACAAGGCCCGCCGTCTGCTGTGGCCGGTCAAGAAGAAGTACGGCCAGTCCATCTCCTGGGCCGACCTCATGATCCTCACCGGCAACGTGGCGCTGGAGACCATGGGCTTTACGACCTTCGGCTTCGGCGGCGGTCGCGCCGACGTCTGGGAGGCCGACGAGGACGTGTACTGGGGTCCCGAGACCACCTGGCTCGACGACCAGCGCTACTCCGGCGACCGCGAGCTGGAGAACCCGCTCGGCGCCGTCCAGATGGGCCTCATCTACGTCAACCCCGAGGGCCCCAACGGCAACCCGGACCCGCTGGCCGCGGCCCGCGACATCCGTGAGACCTTCCGCCGCATGGCGATGAACGACGAGGAGACCGTCGCCCTCATCGCCGGCGGCCACACCTTCGGCAAGACCCACGGCGCGGGCCCGGCCGAGTCGGTCGGCGACGACCCCGAGGCCGCCCCGCTGGAGGCGCAGGGCCTGGGCTGGAAGTCCACCTACGGCACCGGCAAGGGCGGCGACGCCATCACCTCGGGCCTTGAGGTCACCTGGACCACCAAGCCCACCCAGTGGAGCAACGACTTCTTCGACATCCTCTTCGGCTACGAGTGGGAGCTGACCCAGTCCCCGGCCGGCGCCAACCAGTGGGTGGCCAAGGACGCCGAGGCGATCATCCCGGACGCCCACAGCGACGCCAAGAAGCTCCCCACGATGCTCACCACCGACCTCTCGCTGCGCTTCGACCCGATCTACGGTGAGATCTCCAAGCGCTTCCACGAGAACCCGGCCGAGTTCGCGGATGCCTTCGCCCGCGCCTGGTACAAGCTGACCCACCGTGACCTCGGCCCGAAGTCCCTGTACCTCGGCCCGGAGGTCCCGTCCGAGACCCTGCTGTGGCAGGACCCGCTGCCGCAGGCCGAGGGCGAGGCCATCGACGCCGCCGACATCACGGCCCTCAAGGCGAAGATCCTCGCCTCGGACCTGACCGTCTCGCAGCTCGTCTCCGCCGCCTGGGCGTCCGCCTCCACCTTCCGCGGCAGCGACAAGCGCGGCGGCGCCAACGGTGCCCGCATCCGCCTGGAGCCGCAGCGCGGCTGGGAGGCCAACGACCCCGACCAGCTCGCTCAGGTGCTGCGGGTCCTCGAAGGCATCCAGCAGGAGTTCAACTCCGGCGCCAAGAAGGTCTCCCTGGCCGACCTGATCGTCCTCGGCGGCGTAGCCGCGGTCGAGAAGGCCGCCAAGGACGGCGGCGTCGACGTGGAGGTCCCCTTCACGCCGGGCCGTGTCGACGCCACCGAGGAGCACACCGACCCCGAGTCGTTCGCCGCGCTGGAGCCCACCTCCGACGGCTTCCGCAACTACCTCGGCAAGGGCAACCGCCTCCCCGCCGAGTACCTGCTGCTCGACCGCGCGAACCTGCTCACGCTGACCGCCCCCGAGCTCACCGTCCTCGTCGGCGGCCTGCGCGTCCTGGGCGCCAACCAGGGCCAGTCCGCCCACGGTGTCCTCACCGACAAGGTCGGCACGCTGACGAACGACTTCTTCGTCAACCTTCTCGACCTGGGCACCACCTGGTCCTCGACCTCCTCGGACCAGCAGACCTTCGAGGGCCGCGACGGCTCCGGCGCGGTCAAGTGGACCGGCACCCGTGCCGACCTGGTCTTCGGCTCGAACTCCGAACTCCGCGCGCTCGCCGAGGTGTACGCGAGCGACGACGCGAAGGAGAAGTTCGTGAAGGACTTCGTCGCCGCGTGGGCCAAGGTCTCCGACCTGGACCGCTTCGACCTCGTCTGAGCACTCCGCACCACCTGACGTCCGGGTCGGCCCTCACGGGCCGGCCCGGACGTTTCTCAATCACCGAACGCGCGGCACAGGAGTGCACGTTCGTCACATAAGCTCCTCCGCATGAACGAGGGGGAGACCGACAGACGGGTCGTCGACGGCCGCTTCGAGCTGGAGTCCCGGCTCGGCGGCGGTGGCATGGGCACGGTCTGGCGCGCCCGCGACCTGCTGCTGCACCGCTACGTCGCCGTCAAGGAGGTCCGGCCGCCGGACCTCGACCTCGCCGAGTACGACCCCGGCGCGGCCGAGATGCTGCGCCAGCGGGTCCTGCGCGAGGCACGCGCCCTGGCCCGGGTCGAGCACCCGAACGTGGTGACGATCCATCACATCGTCGACGGCGGCGAGGGCACCTACCCCTGGCTCGTCATGGAACTCGTCCAAGGCGGCTCGCTGGCCGACCGGTTGGAGCGGGGACCGATGGCACCGGCGGAGGCCGCCCGGCTCGGCTCCGGAGTGCTCGACGCCCTCAACGCGGCACACGCGGCCGGCGTCCAGCACCGTGACGTGAAACCCGCCAACGTCCTGCTGCGCACCGACGGCCGCCCCGTCCTCACCGACTTCGGCATCGCCGCGATCCGCGACGCCACCGCCCTCACCGCCACCGGCTCCATCATCGGCACCCCCGACTACATGGCCCCGGAACGCGTCTCGGGCCACAGCGGCGGCCCCGCCGCCGACCTGTGGTCGCTGGCGATGATGCTCTACGTCGCCGTCGAGGGACACCACCCGCTCCGGCGCGGTACGACCCTGGCCACGCTGGCCGCCGTACTCCAGGAGGAGGTCCCGCCACCGGTGCGTGCCGGGTCACTGACGCCGGTGCTCTCGTGTGTGCTGGTCCGCGATCCCGAGGCACGGCCGGACGCGGGGACGGTGGGGCGGATGCTGGCCGCCGCGGCGGCACAGCCCGAGGATCTTCGCCCCGAGACCACCTCGTACCGGCTCGCGCCCCCGGCGCCTCCGTCGCTGCCGCCCACCAGTGGCATGCAGACGACGAGTCGGCGGCGCCCGGCGAAGCGGTCGCGTGGCGTCGCCGTGGCCTCCAGCGTCGTAGGCGTACTGCTGATCGGCACGCTCGCCTGGAAGGTGCTGCCGAACGGGAACGACAGCAAGGGCTCGACGGCGTCGCCGGGCGGCGGCGGGCAGACACAGCAGACCACGCCCACTGCCTCGGCGAGTCAGAGCAACGCCGCCGTGAAGACCCAGGACATGCTGACCCCGGCCGGCATCCGGACCGCGATCAAGGCGTTCAAGGAGAAGACGGGGAGTGACAGGTTCGCCGACTTGTCCGTCTACCCGGGATACGTCATCGCGGAGGTGATGGTGAAAGGCAGCCAGACCAAGTACACCGGCTACACCTATCGCTCCGGTACCGGTTTCGACGAGGCGTTCGACGACAAGGGCACGGTGACGGACGGAGACACGCCGGTGAAGCTGGACGACTTCAACTGGGACGCCGTTCCCGCGTTGCTGAAGCGCGCGAACAAGGACCTGAAGGTCAAGGACCCGACGAGCCGTTACCTGTTGCTCCGCCTGCCGAGCACCAACGGCGGCGACACCCCGGCGGGCATGGCGATCTATCTGAGCGACGACTACGGCTCTGGCGGCTTCCTGGAGGCCAACACCCAGGGCACCGTGACCAGGGTGGAGCCGGCCGAAGGGTAGGTTCCCCCCGTGCCCACCCTGCTGATCGTCCATCACACCCCCTCGCCCAACTGCCAAGCGATGTTCGAGGCCGTGGTCTCCGGAGCGACCACCCCGGAGATCGAGGACGTGCAGGTCGTACGGCGTGCCGCGCTGTCCGCGACCGTGTCGGACGTGTTGGCCGCCGACGGGTATCTGCTCGGCACGCCCGCGAACCTCGGCTACATGTCCGGCGCGCTGAAGCACTTCTTCGACCAGATCTACTACCCGTGCCTGGACGAGACGCGCGGCAGGCCCTTCGGGTACTACGTGCACGGCGGGAACGACGTGACGGGAGCCGTCCGCGGCATCGAGGCGATCACGACCGGGCTGGGCTGGCGGCGCGCGGCGGACCCGGTGACGCTCACCGGCGAGCCCGACAGGGCGGGCACCGAGGCCTGCTGGGAACTCGGGGCGACGGTCGCCGCCGGACTGACGGACTGAGCGGGCGGCCTGGAGGCACGGCCACCACCCGTTCGGACGCCGAAGGGTGTCGTCACCCCCGGGAGCACCCTCAGCGTGGAGGGACATGCCCCTCCGAATGACAGGAGTTCTCCATGACGAAGCGTCTGACGGCCGCGGTGGGTCTGGCGGGTGCGGCACTGCTGCTGTGCGCCGGTACGGCGAGCGCGGACCCCGACCCCGTCGGTGTCGCCGTCGACAGCCCGGGCGTGCTCTCCGGAAACGTCGTCCAGATCCCCGTCGACCTGGACCTCAACGTGTGCGGCAACTCGATCAACGTGATCGGTCTGCTGAACCCGGCGGCGGGCAACCACTGCGAGGGCTGACAAGCCGTACCGCGAACGAGCCGTGGGCCCCACGCCCGCGGCTCGTTCCGCGTGTACGGGGGACGACTGTCAGGGGACGTCGGTCAGCCGGTGCAGGGGAGTGCCGTGGGCCCAGCGCCGTAACCGCGTGCCGTCGATGAGCTGGACGCCGCCCTGACGGCGCGCCCACTGCACATCACGCCCGCTGAAGGTCCCCCGGTGGACGACGAGCCGTAGATGCGGCCCGGAGCCGGCCGTCCGCCCGAAGCGCGTCGGCGCCTCCTCGTCGGGCAAGGGCTCGGCGACCGGCCGGAAGGCCACCTCCAGACGGCGACCGCGCCGGTCGCGGGCCCGGACCCGGGGCCGGCCCAGCGCGTCGGGCCGGGCGAGCGCCCGCCAGCCGTCGCGGCGCAGCATCCGGGACACCGCCAGCGCGAGCCCCTCCACATCCAGGTCGGCGATCTCCTCCGGCGTGTAGAAACCCAGGCGGCGACGGGCCAGCGGCCGGTGGTGCACGACCGCCGCCACGGCGACCACGCCGATCAGCGCCAGACCGCCGACGAGCGCGCCGGTGCCGAGGGCGCGGTACGCCACGGCGAGGCCGGCCACGATCCCGCACACGACGACGGTCACGGCCAGCAGCGCGGGCAGCACCTCGTGCAGTCCGGGGCCGTAGCGTCCCTGGGCGCGCAGCGCGCGGATCGTCTCGCGCCGTCGCGAACGGCGCGACGCGCGCTTCTCGTGCCTCCGCAACCTCTGCGTCAACAGCGCCAACTCCCCCCACCCCCAAGCGCGTTGGTGCCTGCCGTAGAGATACCCGGCGGAGACGGTCCATGTGCGTGGCGCCGGGAACCGGCCACCGAACCGGCCGAACCATTTCGGAGCGCCTTGCCCCTGGGGGCAGCGAACTCCTCCCTCCCGACCCCTGGCCCCCGGGACTTACCGCCCGGTATACAAGGCCAGTTGGACGAGAGACGACCACGTCGGGGTGTCCTGTCGCGCCGTCTCCTACCTGGGGGAGGAACTCCATGAACCGTGAGACGCATCCGGCCGCGTCGGCGCACCACCGCGGCAGGGCCGTGGCGGTCGCGGCGGCGGTCAGCGGCTGTGCCCTCGTCGTCGCGTCTGCGGCACCCGCGGCGGCACACGACTCGGGACACGCCCACGACCGCACCACGCAGTACGTGGCGCTCGGGGACTCCTACACCTCGGGCCCGTACATACCGACCCAGGTGGACGCCAACTGCGCCCGCTCCGACCACAATTACCCCTCGGTGGTGACGGCCGACCAGAGAGGGACCGTCCTCGACGACGTGAGCTGCAGCGGGGCGACGACCGCGGAGATGTGGCAGGCGCAGGGCACCAACCCGCCCCAACTGGACGCCGTTCAGCGGGACACGGACCTGGTGACCGTCCAGATCGGCGGCAACGACATCGGGTTCAGCACCATCATCGGCACCTGCGCCAAGCTCAGCGCCACGGACCTGACGGGCAACCCCTGTCAGCGCTACTACAACTCTTCGGGCGCTGACCAGTTGGCGCTGGCCGTCCTCAACACCGCGCCGAAGGTGACCAAGGTGCTGCGCGCGGTCCACAAGAAGGCACCCCACGCGCGCGTGCTCGTCGTCGGCTACCCGGACCTCCTGCCCGACGACGGCAGCGGCTGCTACCCCTCGGTGCCGTTCGCCGCCAAGGACTTCCCCTACCTCCGGGACACCGGCAAGCGCCTCAACCTGATGCTCCGTCTGGTGGCCGCGCTCAACGGCGCGGAGTACGTCGACACCTACGGCCCCACCGTCGGCCACGACATGTGCAAGGCGCCCGCCGACCGCTGGATAGAGCCGCTGCAGCCGGCCTCCCCGGCGGCTCCGGCGCACCCCAACGCGAAGGGCGAGGCGGCCATGGCGGGCGCGGTCCTGAAGCAGCTGGACAGGCGACACCGGTACTGACGGACAGCGGAGGCCCGGGTTTTCCACAGGCGGCGGGGGTGTACTCGCTAAACGCGCCCCTGACGAGGAAAGATGGGGCCGTACGCGAAGTCGGTCGACATGGAGGAGCGGGCAGATGCCACACGAGCGAGCGGGCGAACAGGCCCGCGCCGAGGATCTCGTAGACGTAGCCCGACTGGTCACCGCGTACTACGCGCTGCACCCGGACCCCGCCGAGCCGGGGCAGCGCGTCGCGTTCGGCACCTCCGGGCACCGCGGGTCCTCCCTGAACACGGCGTTCAACGAGGACCACATCGCCGCCACCAGCCAGGCCATCTGCGAGTACCGGACCGGCCAGGGCACCGACGGCCCGCTCTTCCTCGGCGCCGACACCCACGCGCTGTCCGAGCCCGCGCAGGTCACCGCGCTGGAGGTGTTCGCCGCCAACGAGGTCACCGTCCTCATCGACAGCGCGGACGGCTACACGCCCACCCCCGCGGTCTCCCACGCCATCCTCACCCACAACCGCGGCCGGACCTCGGGCCTCGCGGACGGTGTCGTGGTGACCCCCTCGCACAACCCGCCCGCCGACGGCGGCTTCAAGTACAACCCGCCCAACGGCGGCCCGGCCGGCTCCGAGATCACCTCCTGGATCCAGGACCGCGCCAACGAGATCATCGCCGGCGGCATGAAGGACGTACGCCGCATCCCGTACACGCGGGCGCTCGCCGCCCCCGGCACGGGCCGCTACGACTTCCTCGGCACGTATGCCGCCGACCTGCCGAGCGTGCTCGACCTGGACGCGATCCGGACGGCCGGGGTGCGGATCGGCGCCGACCCGCTGGGCGGGGCGTCCGTCGCCTACTGGGGCCGGATCGCCGAGGAGCACCGGCTCGACCTGACCGTGGTCAATCCGCTCACGGACCCGACCTGGCGGTTCATGACACTGGACTGGGACGGCAAGATCCGCATGGACTGCTCGTCGCCGTACGCGATGGCCTCGCTGATCGCCCAGCGCGACCGGTTCGACATCGCCACGGGCAACGACGCCGACTCCGACCGGCACGGCATCGTCACCCCGGACGCGGGCCTGATGAACCCCAACCACTATCTGGCCGTGGCCATTTCGTACCTCTACGCCCACCGCGAGCAGTGGCCCGCGGATGCCGGGGTCGGCAAGACCCTCGTGTCCTCCTCGATGATCGACCGGGTCGCCGCCGACCTCGGGCGCCGGCTCGTCGAGGTGCCCGTCGGCTTCAAGTGGTTCGTGGACGGCCTGGTCGACGGTTCGCTCGGCTTCGGCGGCGAGGAGTCGGCCGGCGCGTCCTTCCTGCGCCGGGACGGCTCCGTGTGGACCACCGACAAGGACGGCATCATCCTGGCGCTGCTCGCCAGCGAGATCACCGCCGTCACCGGGAAGACGCCCTCGCAGCACTACGCCGGCCTCACCGACCGCTTCGGCACCCCGGCCTACGCCCGGATCGACGCCCCCGCGTCGCGCGAGGAGAAGGCGCTGCTCGCCAAGCTCTCGCCCGCGCAGGTCACCGCCGACACCCTCGCCGGTGAGCCCGTCACCGGCGTGCTCACCGAGGCGCCCGGCAACGGCGCGGCCCTCGGCGGCATCAAGGTGACCACGGCCAACGCCTGGTTCGCGGCGCGGCCCTCCGGCACCGAGGATGTGTACAAGATCTACGCCGAGTCCTTCCTCGGCCCCGACCACCTCGGTCAGGTGCAGGAGGAGGCCAAGGCCGTGGTCGGGGCGGCACTGGGCGGCTGACCGTACTGTCGGCCGTGTGCCGCCCGTGGCCGGAATGAACGGTGGGGCGGCCGGTGTTGGGCCGACACGTGAGTCACGACGCCAGGTGGAGTTGAACCCCGTATGTCCCTCGAAACGACCGACTACACGGGGCAGACGTCGTGCGGCGACGAAGCCCGCACCCCGCTGCGCGACTTCCTGCGGACCGAGACCGGAAGCGCCGCCGTCCTGGTGGCGGCGGCGCTGGTCGCGCTCGTCTGGGCCAATGTCGCGCCGTCGGCGTACGAGTCGTTCTGGGGGACCCACCTCTCCGTGCGGCTCGGTTCGCACGGGGTCTCCCTCGATCTGCGCGAGTGGGTCAACAGTGGGCTGATGACGCTGTTCTTCCTCGTCGTCGGTCTGGAGGCGCGCCGCGAGTTCGACATGGGTGAGCTGCGCGAACGCAAGCGACTGGCGCTGCCGCTCGTCGCGGGCCTGAGCGGCATGCTCGTGCCGATCGGCATCTACCTGGCGGTCAACGTCGGCCATGGAACGGCGGGCGGCTGGGGCGCGGCGATGTCCACCGACACGGCGTTCGCGCTCGGCATGCTGGCCGTCGTGGGCAGGGACATGCCGCCCGGACTGCGCGTCTTTCTCCTCACGATCACGGTCGTCGACGACTTCCTGGCGCTCGTGGTGATCGCCGTCTTCTACAGCGACCACATCGCCGTACCGGCGCTCCTGACCGCCGTGGGCACCTTCGCCGTTGTCCTGCTGCTACGGCGGTTCAGGGTGCGCCGAGGCCCCGTGTACGCGCTGCTCGGGGTCGTCGCCTGGGTCGCGCTGCTCGAATCGGGCGTGGACCCCGTCGTCATCGGGCTCGCCATGGGGCTGATCACCTTCGCCTACCCGGCGGGACGCGACGACCTGGAACGCGCCACCGGACTGTTCAGGCTCTTCCGCGAGCAGCCCACCCCCGAACTGGAACGCGACGTACGGGCCGGCATCGCCGCGTCCATCTCCCCGAACGACCGCCTTCAGCGTATCTACCACCCGTGGGCGAGCTATGTCGTGGTCCCGCTGTTCGCGCTGGCCAACGCCGGACTGCAGATCAGCGGGGAGCAGTTGCAGAGAGCTTTCACCTCGCCCGTCGGTCTTGGCATCCTCATCGGGTACGTCGTCGGCAAGCCGCTCGGCATCGTCTCCTCGACGGCGCTGACCAGCGTCCTGTCCCGGGGCCGGGTCCGGCCGCCGGTCGGCTGGGGCGCCGTGACCGCGGGCGGCACCCTCGCGGGCGTCGGCTTCACCGTCTCCCTGCTGATCGCCACGCTCGCCTTCGACGGGACCACCCTGGAGGACGCGAAGACGGGCATCCTCAGCGCCGTCGTCGGCTCGTTCCTGGTCGCCCGGCTGGTCACCGGCGTGATCGGACTGCTGCCGCCGCAGATCCGGCCCCGGGTGCTGTTCGGCCGGGCAGAGACCATCGTCGACCTGTCCGTCCCCGTCGACCCCGACCGCGACCACCTGCGGGGCCCGCGGCACGCCCCGGTGACCGTCGTGGAGTACGGCGACTACGAGTGCCCGTACTGCGGCCAGGCCGAGCCGGTCGTCCGTGAACTGCTCGGCGACTTCGGGGACGAGGTGCGCTACGTGTGGCGGCACCTCCCGCTCACCGACGTCCACCTCCACGCCCAGCTCGCCGCCGAGGCGGCGGAGGCCGCCGCACTGCAGGACGGCTACTGGGCCATGCACGACCTGCTGCTCGGCCACCAGGGCGCCCTGCGCCTCAAGGACCTGCGGGGCTATGCCGAACAGATCGGCCTGGACACCGCCCGCTTCGAACGCGACATGCGGGCCCACGCCGGGGCGGGCCATGTCGCCGAGGACGTGGAGTCGGCCGACCTCAGCGGAGTGGCGGGCACACCCACCTTCTTCGTGAACGGCCGCCGCCACTACGGCGCGTACGACATCGAGGGCCTCTCCCAGGCCGTAAGGGCGGCCCGGGAGCGGGCCGCGCTGCGGGTCTAGGCGGCGGGAATGCGCCGAGGGGTGCCGGTGTTGGAACGCATGTAGCTGACATGCTCGGGACAAGATCCCGGGATGTGGGCGGAAGGAGGTCCTCATGGCACGCACCACGAACCGTCCCGTCGTCACTCTCAGGTCGACGGCCGGGACCGGCGTCACCTACGTGACGCGCAAGAACCGTCGCAACGACCCCGACCGGCTGGTCCTGCGCAAGTACGACCCGGTCGCCGGCGAGCACGTCGAATTCCGCGAACAGCGTTGAACCCCGCAGAGCGGCCGTCCCTCCGGGGGCGGCCTGAGGAAGGAAACACCATGAGGTCTGGCATCCACCCCGTGTCCCGTCCGGTCGTCTTCCGCGACCGCGCCGCGGACACCGCGTTCCTCACCACCTCGACCGCGCAGTCCGCGCGCACGATCGAGTGGGCGGACGGGAACACCTACCCGCTGATCGACGTCGAGATCTCGTCGGCCAGCCACCCCTTCTACACCGGCAACACACGGGTCGTGGACACCGCCGGCCGTGTGGAGCGCTTCGAGCGCCGCTACGGGAGGCAGTCATGAAGGTCCGCAAGTCCCTGCGCTCACTGAAGGCCAAGCCCGGCGCGCAGGTGGTCCGCCGCCGCGGCGTGACGTTCGTCATCAACAAGAAGGACCCGCGCTTCAAGGCCCGCCAGGGCTGACACAGCGCATACGACCCATCGGCCCGGCCCCGCTTCGTGCGGCGGCCGGGCCGTTGTCGTTCCGGCCCGCATGCGCCGGCTCCGGAGGGAAGAAAATCGGTTCTTTATGCTTATAGCGGTACCAAACCCCTTTTGGAGTGGTCGATGTCCCGGATACGCCCGACGGACGACGGCGACGAGCTGCTGGTCAGGCTCGGGACGCTGACCGCCCAGGCGCGCGAGCGGGCCGAGCTGCAGCGCTCCCTGCTGCAACTGGCCGTCGCCCTGCAGCGCGGCATGCTGCCCGGAGACATGCCCGTCACCCCACGGTTCCACCTGGCCGTCAAGTACTCGCCCGCCAACCACGGCCTCAACGTGGGCGGCGACTGGTACGACGCCTTCACCATGCCCGACGGACGCATAGGCCTGTCCATCGGCGACGTCCAGGGCCACAACATCGAGGCCGCCGCGTTCATGGGCCAGGTCCGGGTCGGCCTGCGCGCCCTCGCCTCCGTCACCAGCGAACCCGGCGAACTCCTCGCCCTGACCAACGACCTGCTCCTGTCCCTGGGCACCGAACTCTTCGCGACCTGCACCTTCGTACGGCTCGACCCTGCCACCGGGGTGCTGGAGAGCGCGCGGGCCGGACACATACCGTCCGTCTGGGCCACCGCCGACGGCCGGTGCGGCATCGCCGACGACGAGGGCGGACCGCCGCTGGGCATCGTCGCCGGACAGCGGTACCCGGTGACCGAGCACCGGCTCACCACCGGCGGAGTCTTCGTCCTGGTGACCGACGGCGTGGTGGAGGGCCCCTCGATGAGCGTCGACGAAGGCCTCGACCAGGTGATGCGCCTCGCAGGCATCGCCGCCGTGGCCGGCATGGAGGCGGGCTCGCTCGCAGCCGCGGTGATCAAGGGAGCCGAGCGCGTGGGGCACGAGGACGACGCGGCCGTACTGGTAGTGGGACACGACGCGCCCGAGACCGGACCATAGGCCCGCCCCGCGTCGCTCGCCTCGCCGACACGGCGGGGTCGGTGTCTGATGGCAGCTGTGGTGGGTTTCGATGATCTGCGGCGACCGGCCGGGTACGCCCTCCTGACGCTGGCCGTCGCCGGCTGCTACTTCGCGGCGGGACGGCTCGGCCTGCTCCGCGAGCTCGTGGTCGAGGGCGCCGTGTTCACCCCGATCTACCCTCCCACCGGAGTGGCGGTCGCCGCCCTGCTGATCTTCGGGCTGCGGATCTGGCCCGGCATCGCTCTCGGCATCCTCTTCGTGATCATGTCCCTCACCTCGCTCCACCCGACCGCGCTGGTCGTCCTCGCCGGCAACACCGTGGCCCCCGTCTGCGCCTGCCTGATGCTGCGCCGGGTGGGCTTCCGCACCGACCTCGGCAGACTCCGCGACGGCCTCGCCCTGGTCTTCCTGGGCGCCCTGACCGCCATGCTGATCAGCGCGAGCTGCGGGGTCGTCCTGCTCCTCGTCACCGACAAGCTGGCCTCGCACTCCTTCTGGCCGGTCTGGCTGGGCTGGTGGGTGGGCGACGCGATGGGTGTCCTCATCGTCACGCCGCTCCTGCTCATGCTGCGCACGGTGCGTTTCCCGCTGGACCTGCACCGCTGGACGGAGGCGCTGCTGCTGGCGGCCACCATCGCCGTCGTCGTCCCCCTGGTCACCCACAGCCACGTCAGCCTGCTGTTCCTGGTCTATCCCCTGCTGATCTGGGCCGCGCTGCGGTTCCGGTTCGCGGGCAGCATGCTGTGCGCCCTGTTCGCCTCCGTCATGGCCACCATCGCGGCGACCCGGGAGTCGGGTCCCTTCGCCGACCTGACGCACGTCGAGGTGATGATGAAACTCCAGGCCTTCAACGGCACGATGGCCCTCACCGCCCTGCTGCTCTCCTCCGTCATCACCGAGCAGCGCAACACCAGACTCTCGGTGGAACAGGCCTGCCAGGAACTGGCCGAGGTCCTGGAACACCTCACCGCGGGCGACCCCCGCCAGGGCGGCCGGCCCTGACCGGTCCGTTCCGTCAGAGAAGGCCCGCGTCGCCCCTGCGGCGCAGCACCAGCAGCGCGGTGTCGTCGCGGGGCATGCCCGCCGTATGGCGGCGCAGATCGCCGTAGACGGTGGCCGGAACATCCTTCGGGAGGACATCGCCCCAGGCCGCCGCCCGCTCCTCAAGGGGGTAGAAGACCCCGGACGGATCGCGTGCCTCGGTGACGCCGTCCGTGCACAGCAGCAGCGTGCCGTCGGCGGGGAACGCGAACCACTCGACGGTACGGGGCTCGGGGGCCAGCGCGTCCAGGCCCAGCGGCACACAGGGCTCCTGCCGCAGCACCGGATCGGCCCGCTCCTCGCGCAGCAGCAGCGGCGCCACATGACCGCAGTTGATCGCCTGGACCTCCTGCTCGCCGTCTACGCCCAGCACGATCGCCGTCACGAACCTCTCTCGCTCACCGGTCTGCGCCGCGAAGGAGTTGTGCCGTAGCACCGCCTCCTCCAGGGCGTCCACCACGGCGGTGAGCGTGGGCTCGGCCACGGCCGCCTCGCGGAAGGCGCTCAGAACGGCGAAGGCCGCGCTGATCGCCTGGAGGCCCTTGCCCTGGACATCGGCGATGAAGACCCGGGTGCCGTACGGGGAGGCGACGACTTCGTAGACGTCGCCGCCGACCCGGCTGTCCTCCTCCACCGGCCGGTACAGACCGTGCACCAGCAACTGGTCGGTCATCAAAGGGAACGGGCGCAGGATCTGACGTTGCAGAGCAGCCGCCGCGGAACGCAGCCGGGCGATCTCGCCCTCCCAGCGGATCCGCTGCGCCGCCCGCGCCACGCTGAGGCCGTTGAACACCAGGGCGAAGGCGATGACCGCCGCGTCCGCCCCCACCGTGTGCAGCGGGCTGTCGAAGAGCGAGCCGACGATGACGATCGTCACCCACACGGACGCCACTGTGGTCTGCCGCACGGTCCCGCGCCCGGCGATCAGCGCGGGCAGCACCACCAGAAAGGGGGCCGGCCGGGTGTCGCGGCCCAGGGCGATACCGGTCAACGCCACCAGCGCGGTGATGCTGACCAGCCAGAACACCACCGCGGCCCAGCTGAGCGGAGGCGTGGTCCGGTGTCCTGCGTCGGCCACGGTGGAACCGGACGGATCTCCGGAGATACGCACCGGCCCTCCCACTGCCTGCGGTCGTCGGCCAACCGTCGGGAACACTTCCCACTCTTCAATATCAGCCCCATGTGTACCGTCCGCGAGCCGCAACACCACTCCGGCCCGAGCCGGGACGCACCTGACCCCGTCAGGGGGCTAGATTCCGATCCGTGTGTTCGTCCAAGGGTGGGGGAGTGGGGAGAGCGTGTTCATCTGGCGCACACTGCGGGGTGAATGGCAGGGCATCGTCGTCGATCCCGTACGACAGCTGCTGCGGCGCGGACTGCCGGGTATGTCCCTGGCGTTCGTCGCCGCCTTCGGCGTCATCTTCTTCCACGCGCTGGCACAGCGGCCGGCCGGCGCGTCGATCGTCCGGCACCTCGGCGGCGTCCAGGGCGACCTGCCGCTGTGGCTCGCCCTGCTGCGCACCCCCATATCCCTGTACGTGCCCGCCCTCGACCTGCCCGTGTGGGCCGGCATCACCCAGCTGTTCCTGGCGTTCGCGCTGGCCGAACTGGCACTGGGCCGGGTCCGCACCCTGGTCGTCGCCTACGCGACCACACTGGCCGGCACCCTCACCGTGCGCGTCATGCTCCTGATCGGGCCCGGCTGCGGGGGCATCGGACTGCGCCCCGAGATCGGGCACGTCCTCGACACCGGGCCGTCCGCCGCGGTCGTAGGACTCTTCACCTATCTCGCCGTCGTCCGCCGCGCGCCCATCGTCTTCCTCCTCACCGGCGGGTCGATGGTGTGGGAGTCGATCGTGAAGCCCAACCTGGCGGGCCGCGAGCACCTCGTCGCGGTGGGCGCCGCAATCGTCATGGGCCTGGTCCACGAACTGCGCCACAGGCGGCCTACGGTCGCCACGCTGCTCCCGCAGTTCACAGCGGACCGGCCGGTCAGGCCTGAGGCACGCTGCCCATCTCCGCACTGAAGCCGACCGGCTCGCTGTCGAAGCCGCGCACCATCGGACGGAACTCCCAGGCGCCGGCGGCGTCCTTGGTGAACTCCCCGACCGTCGCCGCGGTGGACCCGCTCACCTCGGCGAAGTCGTCCGACAGCAGCTCCTTGTACCCTTCCACGACCAGCGCCCTGGCGTGCGACAGATCACCGAAGGTCCGCGTCCCCCCGTTCTGATGGATGGCCACCCCCACGACCACCCGCCCGAAGGACGCGGCGAGCCGGTCGAGTTCGAGGACCATCACCTCCATGTAGCCGTACCCCTGGCCGCTCTCGCTGTGCCGGCTCATGTTGATCGTGCCGTCCGGCGAGCGGCTCTCGGAGTTGACGACGTACACCGGGCGTCCGTGCGGTGCGTCGGAGGAGTAGGTCGCCGCGACGATGTCCAGATGGCGCGGCTGCTGTCCCCAGGGACTCGGATCCCAGCGGAGTCGTACTTCGACCTTCCCCATGACCTTGCTGACACTGCTCACTGATCGCCGCTCCCGAATCGGGCCATCACGGGACGATCCCCCGCATGGTCAAGTATCGCTCTTCGACGGCCGGTTGATGCCCGCCGAACGGACCTGTCATGCCCGGGGTCAAGCGCTCCGGATCGCGTCCACCAGTCCGGCGACGAGGTTTGCCCGCTCGGCCATCGACGCGACGACCAGATACTCGTGGTCGGCGTGCGCCCCGCCCCCGACCGCGCCCAGCCCGTCGAGCGTCGGCACGCCCAGCGCGGCGGTGAAGTTGCCGTCGCTGCCACCGCCGACCGCCCTGCCCTCGAGACCGGGCAGCCGCCGCCGCGCCACCGCGAACAGTCCGGCCGCCGCCGACTCGGGCATCGGCGGCCGGCCGACACTTCCCCGTACGGTGATCACGGCCTCGTCGTGACGCGGGACCAGCGCCGCGAACGCGGACTCGATGCGCTCCTTCTCCTCGGCCGACTCGACGCGGACGTCCACGACGACGGTCGCCACCGCCGGTACGACGTTGTCCAGCGTGCCCGCCGACGCGACGGTCGGGGTGACCGTCGTACCGACCTCGGGCCGCCCCAACTCAGCGATGGCCAGCACCTGATGGGCCGCCTCGACCAGCGCGTTCACTCCGGCGGCGGGCTCCAGTCCCGCGTGCGAGGCGCGGCCCGCGACGGACACCTCGAAGGTGCCGCAGCCCTTGCGGCCGGTCTTCACGCCCCCGCCGTCGGCGGCGCCCTCGACCACCAGCACGGCACCGCAGGCCAGGGCGCGTTCCTCGATGAGAGCCCGGGAGGAGTGGGAGCCGACCTCCTCGTCGGCGGTCACCAGGATCTCGACGCCGGACCGGTCGTCGAGCGACGCCAGCCCGTGGATCGCCTGCGCCAGACCACCGAGCATGTCGAAGACACCGGGTCCGGTCGCGCGACCGTCCTCGACCCGGAACGGGCGGCGCTCGAGAGTGCCCAGCGGGAACACCGTGTCGTGGTGACCGAGGATCAGCACGCGGGGTGTGCCACCGCCGGACCAGTGGACATGCGGCCCGCCTTCGCTGTCGACGAGTACGGCCCGACCACCGAGCCGCGCCTCGACCACGGCGGCGACGGTTTCGGCCGACTTCCGCAAGGCATCCAGGTCACGGGAGGGGGACTCGACCTCGACGAGGGTCCGGAGGTCATCGATCATCGCGTCGACACTCAGGCCGACCGTCTCGCTTGTGGTCACGAGGGAAGGGTACGCGGGGCCCGTTCGCAACCCGACGGACGAAGGGCCGGCCCGACGGCGAACGCGTCGAACCGGCCCAACGGCGGTGCTGATCCCCGGAGTTCGGTCAGTCCGTGCCGGACTCCATCGCGGCGCGGTCCAGCAGCGCCTCGTCCTCGGAGACCTCGCCGCGAGAGGCGATGGCCTCGGCGCCGCCCTCCGGCATGCTGCCGATCAAGCCGGTCGCGGCGGCCTGCGCGGCACCGATCGCCGCGTTGCCGCTGCCGATCAGACCAAGCACGGCGTACTGCTCCAGCTTGGCGCGGGAATCGGCGATGTCGAGGTTGCGCATGGTGAGCTGGCCGATCCGGTCGACCGGGCCGAACGCCGAGTCCTCGGTGCGCTCCATGGACAGCTTGTCCGGGTGGTAGCTGAACGCCGGGCCCGCGGTGTCGAGCAGCGAGTAGTCCTCGCCGCGCCGCAGCCGCAGGGTGACCTCACCGGTGATCGCCGAGCCGACCCAGCGCTGCAGGGACTCCCGGACCATCAGGGCCTGCGGGTCCAGCCAGCGGCCCTCGTACATCAGACGGCCGAGGCGCCGGCCCTCGTTGTGATACTGGGCGACTGTGTCCTCGTTGTGGATCGCGTTCACGAGCCGCTCGTAGGCCGCGTGCAGGAGGGCCATGCCGGGCGCCTCGTAGATACCGCGGCTCTTCGCCTCGATGATCCGGTTCTCGATCTGGTCGGACATGCCCAGGCCGTGCCGGCCCCCGATCGCGTTGGCCTCCATGACGAGGTCTACGGGGGAGGAGAACTCCTTGCCGTTGATCGTCACCGGGCGGCCCTGGTCGAAGCCGATCGTCACGTCCTCGGTGACGATCTCGACCGACGGGTCCCAGAAGCGGACGCCCATGATCGGCTCCACGGTCTCCACACCCGTGTCCAGGTGCTCCAGCGTCTTGGCCTCGTGGGTGGCACCCCAGATGTTGGCGTCGGTGGAGTACGCCTTCTCCGTGCTGTCGCGGTAGGGCAGCTCGTGCGCGAGCAGCCACTCCGACATCTCCTTGCGGCCGCCGAGCTCGGTCACGAAGTCCGCGTCCAGCCAGGGCTTGTAGATCCGCAGATGCGGGTTGGCGAGCAGGCCGTAGCGGTAGAACCGCTCGATGTCGTTGCCCTTGAAGGTCGAGCCGTCGCCCCAGATCTGGACGTCGTCCTCCAGCATCGCCCGGACCAGCAGCGTGCCGGTGACGGCACGGCCCAGCGGGGTGGTGTTGAAATAGGCGCGCCCGCCGGAGCGGATGTGGAACGCCCCGCAGGTCAGCGCGGCCAGGCCCTCCTCGACCAGCGCCGCACGGCAGTCGACCAGACGCGCGATCTCGGCGCCGTAGGCCTGCGCGCGGCCGGGCACCGAGGCGATGTCGGGCTCGTCGTACTGGCCGATGTCGGCGGTGTAGGTGCAGGGGACGGCACCCTTGTCGCGCATCCAGGCGACCGCGACGGAGGTGTCGAGTCCGCCCGAGAAGGCGATGCCGACGCGCTCGCCGGTGGGGAGGGAGGTGAGGACCTTAGACATAGGAAGATTATGCACGCTCGCGCATGGTCATGCAAAGCCCCTCTCCTGGAGCAGTTCTGCCGGGCACCCCGGAAGGGGCGGGGTGCCCGGCAGAACCTGTGGTCGCGGGCCGGTCAGCAGCCCGCCTTGTAGAAGTACTTGCTGATCTCGGGCTGGTCCATGTTCGCCTTGGTGATGGCGACCATATTGGTGCCGATCGACTTCTGGACCGACTTGCCCTCGAAGGCCGCGGCGAGCTGGTCGACGGCCTCCTTGCCGATCGCCGCCGGGTCCTGCGCGACCAGCACCTGGAGGGTGCCCGCCTTGAGGGAGGCGACCTCGTCCGGCTCGGCGTCGAACGCGGCGACCTTCACCGCGCCCTCCTTGCCGGCCTGCTTGAGACCGGTGGCTATGCCGGTACCGGTGTTGGTGTTGCCCGCGAAGACACCGCCCAGGTCGGGGTGGGCCGCCAGCGTCGACTGGATCTGGGAGGCCGCGGTGGCCGGCAGGTCGTTGTCGTAGAGCGTGGGCAGCATCTTGATGTTCGGGTACTTCTTCATCTCCTCGGTGAAGCCCTTGATACGGGCGTCCGTGGTGGAGACACCGGGCTTGACGCTGATGACGATCGCCGAGCCCTTCTCGTTCATCAGCTTGGCGAGCGCGTCGGCCGCCACCCGGCCGCCCTTCTCGTTGTCCGACGAGATCCGGGTCATACCGATCGAGGGGTCGGTCACCGTGGTGTCGACGAGGGCGACCTTGGTCCCGGCCGACTGGATCTGCTTCAGCGACGGGGTGAGAGCGCTGACGTCGACCGGCGAGATCAGCAGCCCGTCGGGCCGGGACGCCGCCACCGAGTCGAGGAGGGGCCGCTGCACCGACACGTCCCACTGTGCGGAACCGTCCGCCGAGAAGTCCATGCCCTTGGCCTTGGCCTCGGTCTGCGCCGCACAGGTCATGGTGATGTAGAAGGGGTCGCTCTTCACACCGGTGATCAGCCGGACCTTCTTCCCGGAGGCACCCCCCTTCGACCCCGAACCGCCGCTGTCGCTCGACGAACTGCAGGCGGCGGCGCCGGTCAGGACCAGCACGGTGCCCGCGGCGACCAGTACTTTGCGCGTGATGCGAATACTCGACATAAGGCTGTCCTCCAGGGTCATACGAGGGTTGGGGCGAAGGTCGGGGAGGGGGTCATGCGCGCTCTCGGGTCTTCCTGCGCATCTGGTCGATGTAGACGGCCGCCACCAGGACGACACCGACGGCGACGTCCTGCCAGTACTGCTGCACGCCGATGACGATCAGCCCGGTCGTCAGCACGGCGGGGATGAACACACCGATCACCGTGCCGAGTACGGAGCCCCGCCCGCCGAACAGGCTGGTACCGCCCAGGACCACCGCGGTGATCACCTTCAGGTTGTCGGTGGAGTGCCCGGCGATGGACGTCGTCCCGTACGAGGCCAGCCACATCACCGCGCCGAGACCGGCCAGCAGACCCATCAGGCCGTACACCATGATCAGATGGCGGCCCACCGGGATGCCCGCGCGCCGGACGGCGGTCGGGTTGGAGCCGATCGCCAGGGTGTGGCTGCCGAACCTCGTGGCGCCGAGCACCGCGCCGAACAGGGCGGTGACCACCGCGGCCAGGATCACCATCCACGGGATGCCGGCCAACTTGCCGAAGCCCAGGCTGTTCTGGAGGTGGGTGGCGGCGGCACCCGCCGGGTCCTGGCCGCCGGTGGCGAGCTCGGCGATGCCCAGCGCCGCGCCCAGACCGCCCAGGGTCACGATCAGCGGGGGCACCTTCCCGGTCGCCACCACCGCCCCCTGCAACGCGCCCCAACCCGCGCCCACCGCAAGGGCGATGACGACACAGACGGCGACCGTGCCCCAACTGGAGGCGGGCCCGCCGTGGTGGATGTTGTACTCGCCCGCCGCGACCGCCGCCAGCACCAGCACCGAGCCGATCGACAGGTCGATGCCCGCGGTGATGATCACGAACGTCATGCCCACACCGAGCACCAGATAGATGGCCGCGTTCACCGCGATCTGGGTGAGGTCGTACTGCGTGAAGAACTTGCCCGGCGCCGCGATGGTGAAGAACGCGACCAGCGCGACGAGGATCACGAAGGTCCACAACTCGCTGATGCCTGCGGCCCGTCGCAGCCACGGGGGTACGGCGAACCTTCCGCCGTCGGACGGGGGCACGTCCGGTGCCTTGGCCGCCGGCTTGATGCCCTGGCTGTTGGCGCTCATCGGCCGTCCTCCGCTTCGGTCGCGCCGTGGTTCCCGTTGTGCGCGGGCTCGTCCAGTGATCCGGTCATGGCGCCGACGAGTTTCTCGATCGTGGCGTCGGCCGCGGTGAACGAGGCGACCCGGCGGCCCAGCCGCAGCACCTCGACCCGGTCCGCGACCGACAGCACCTCGGGCATGTTGTGGCTGATGAGGACGACGCAGATGCCCCGGTCGGCGACCCTGCGCACGGTCTCCAGGACACGGGCGCGCTGAACGACGCCCAGGGCGGCGGTCGGCTCGTCCATGAAGATGACCTTGTTGGCGAAGGCGACCGCGCGGGCGACGGCCACGGACTGCCGCTGCCCTCCCGACAACGTTGTCACAGGAGCCGTCACATCTTTCAGTTGGACTCCCAGTTCACCGAAGGCCGCGATCGCCTCCCGTCGCATCGTGGGCCGGTCGAGCACGCCCAGGCGGCCGAGCAGACCCCCGCGTACGAGTTCCCTGCCGAGGTAGAGATTGGCCGCCGCGTCCAGATCGGGCGCCAGCGAAAGATCCTGGTAGACGGTCTCGACTCCGTGGCGTTGCGCGTCCATCGGCCCCGTGAACCGGACCGGCACCCCTTCCAGGCGCACCTCGCCCTCGTCCGGGGTGAGCACGCCGGAAAGGACGTTCACCAACGTCGACTTGCCGGCACCGTTGTCACCGATCAGTGCGACGACCTCACCGGCGTACGCCGTGAAGTCGGCGCCCGAGAGCGCCTGGACATGGCCGAAACGCTTGACCACACCATGTGCCGCGAGAAGTGGTTCCCTTGCAGAGGCCATGCTGTGCTTTCTGGTTGGTATCGTTAACAGTTCGTCGATTCTGGGAGGCCCATGAGTGGGCGTCAAGGGTCGGGACGGACACGGTTCGGGCGCACGCCGTCGGCCCGTCGGTCCGGTCGCGCGCGACGAGATCTGGAGGACGTGGCGTGGCCAGTCGTCCCAGGATGAAAGACGTGGCCGCGGAAGCGGGCGTGAGCGTGATGACGGTGTCCCGGGTGGTCAACCGCGAGGCGGGCGTGGCGCCCCGCACCGCCGCTCGCGTCGAGGCGGCGGTCCGCAAGCTGGGCTATCAACGCGACGATGTGGCACGGCAGTTGCGCCGTACGGACCAGTTGAGCCAGACCATCGGACTGATGGTGGACAACGTTGCCGACCCCTTCATGGCCGCCGTCGCCTCGGCCATCGAGGACATCGCCCACCGGCGCGGCAACATGGTCCTCATCGGCTCCAGCCGCGCCGACCCGCACCGCGAACGGGAGGTCGTCGCGGCGTTCACCGCCCGTCGCGTCGACGGTCTGATCCTCACCCCGGCCGCGGGGAGTCACCGCTTTCTACGCCCGGCGCAGGCGCGGGGCACGAAGATCGTGTGCGTGGACCGGGCGGCGCCGGGCCTGGACGCGGACACCGTGGTGGTGGACAACTTCGGCGCGGTGGAACAGGCCGTACGCCACCTCGTCGCGCACGGCCACCGCCGTATCGGCTACCTCGGCGACCGACGGGAGATCTGGACCTTCGGCGAACGCCACCGCGGCTATCTGGCGGCCCTGAGCGCCGCGGGCATCGACGCCGACCCGGCGCTCGTCCGGCACGGACTCGGTTCCGGCGCGGACGCCGCCCGGGCCGTCACCGCGATCCTCTCCGCGCCCGAACCGCCCACGGCCGTGCTCGCCGGCAACGAGATCCTCGCGCTGGGCGCGCTGCCGGTGCTGCCCGGCGGCGTCGCGTTCATCGCCTTCGACGACTTCGCGCTGGCCGCGCAGTTGACCCCGCCGGTCACCGTCATCGCGCAGGACCCGGTCGCCCTCGCGACGAGCGCCGCGCATCTGCTGTTCGCCCGCATCCACGGCGACATGTCACCACCGCGCCGGGTCGTCATGCCGACCGAACTGATCCCGCGCGGGTCGGGGGAGATCCCGGGACCCGGTACGCCGCCCACGACTCCCCGGCGCTGACGGCTCCCGCCCCGCGCCTTGCGCACGGAGCGCCGCCGCTCGGGGTGGATCATGCCTCAGACGCGGGGCCCGGCACGCCCTCCGCCGCCTTACGGCCGGACGCGCCGAGCCCCGCTCACCGGCACCGGTCAGTCGCCGTTTCCAGGCGCTACGCGCGGGGCCGCTCGAAGGTGAGGAGCAGGCCCTCGACCGCGCCGGGACCAATCCGGCCCTTGACGTCGGCGGCGGTGATCGCCTTCAGACCCCAGCCGTCCTCGGCGTGCTTGTTCAGGACCTTCTCCAGCTTGTCGCTGTCCAGCGCGTCGCCGATCAGCGACTCCCGGAAGCTGACGACCTTGTACTCGAACGTGTAGGCGTTGCTCATGGCTGCGATGTCCTCCTGTGCGTGCGCACGGTGTGCGGTGGGCGGGCTCAGCCAATCACGGGAGGACGCTCGCGCGCAGGCCGGGGGTGGTTTCGGGGCACGTCCGTCAACTGAGCCGGGGGACCGGTGCGTTGAGCGGGCCGGGGGCCGAAAGGGGCCTTGTGGGTATGTCATCACGGCGCGCTGCGGCCGTCGTGTCACCCGGGACGGGGCGGGGTGGAGACGTAGCGTGACGGCGCAGGCGGATGCGGACCGATCTCGTGGGGGAGCGATGTGCTGGAGTGCGAAGGCCGATCTCGTCGCGGGCGCGGGAGTCCTCGCCGTAGGGGCGGCGTGTGTGGCCCGGACCCGTCGGCCGGCCGATCTGCCGCTGGCCGCCCTGCCGTGGCTGCTCGGTGTCCATCAGATCGTGGAGTCGCTGGTGTGGGCCGCCGGCGGAGGCGCCGGTGCCGCCACCGTCACCTGGGCCGTCATCGCCCTGCCGTTGCTGGCGGTGTGGGTTCCGGCGGGTGTGTGGTGCGCCGCGCCACCGCAGGCCCGGCCCCGGATCGCCGTACTGCTGGCGATCGGGGCGGCCACGGCCGCGGCACTCGCCTACGCTCTCGTCGCGCATCCGGTGACGTCCGAGATCCGCGGGCACACCGTCGGGTACGTAGTCGACCTTTCGCATCCTCAACTGGTCATCGCGGGCTACCTCGTGGCGACGGTCGGCTCGCTGCTCCTGTCCGGTGACCGCGGGCTGCTGGTGCTGGGGGTCCTGGTCACGGTCGGCGCGCTCGTCTGCTGGACGCTGTGGGAGCTGGAGTTCGTCTCGACCTGGTGCGCGGTCGCCGCGGTGTCCTCGGTGGTCCTGTTCTTCTGGGTGCGCGGCCGGGACGGGGAGCCGGGGAAGCGACCGTACGCCGGTGTGACGGGCGGCGGATCCGCGCGACCGTGACGAGGACGGGGCGCGAGTCCGATGGAGCCCAACGTGCCCTGCGTACAACTTCGTTGATGTCGGGCGGTGCTGTCGGGTTGGATGGCGCCATGGAACGCGTTGACGTAGAGCTGTTCACTGACGGCGGGAACGACGCCGTGGTCCGTCTGCCCGGTCGCCGGTTCCCCGGTGTGCTGATCCAGGGCGACTCCCTGCACATACTCCGCAGCGATGTGGCCGAGGTGGTGGAGGCCTGCGAGCGCGGCGACCTCGCCGAGGCGGGGGAGTCCGCGGGGCTGCTGCTGGCGGGCCTCGACGCGCTGCTGGCCCGCTACTCCGTGGCGTTGGCGAACCACAGCATCCAGGCGCCCTACTGAACCGACTGCCGTCATACCGCCCGGTGTTCGATGCCCAGCAGGCTCGCGGCGGCGCGGAAGTCGGCGGAGTGGTGGCCGAGGGCGAGGGACCAGTGGTGGCCGACGCCCGTGGCGCTCCATGCGTCGACCCACTCGCCGGGATCGCGGCCGAAGTCGACACGGCTGGTGGTGTTGCCGATCGCGAGCAGCGGTCCGGGGACGACGCTGCCCTCGGACGTGATGAACGACAGGGAGCCGTCCGCGTCCTGGCCCAGGCCGAGCAGGGTCACGGGACCGTGCTGGACGTCGAATTCCACGCTGACGCCCCAGCCGCGCTTGCCGTGGTAGACGCCCAGGCCGCGCAGCAGCGGGTCACGGGCGCTGACCGCGAGGTGCGCGGGCCCGTCGTGCCCCATCTCCACCACCCCGTCCTCGAAGTCGAGGGCCTGGATCTCGGTGAAGGAACCCCCGGCGCCGATGCTCTGTGTCGCCAACTGGGCCAGGCTGGTGCGCAGTTCGTACTCGCCGGCGGCCGGCACGCCCCGGGCGGTGAGCAGGGAGGCGCCCAGGATCATGCCGGCGCCGAGCCGTTCGTGCAGTTCGCCGTCGAGTCCGCGGTGGTAGTAGGCGAGGGTGTCGAGGCCGAAGTCCTCGACGAGCCGGTCGAGCGCGACGGACACCGTCGCCCCCCACGCGAGGTCCTCGTCGACCACGCTGTCGTCCACGGCGAAGATCCGCCGGGCGAGAGCCGTGCGCTCACGGGTCTCGGCCTCGCTCACCCGCTCCACGCGTTGCCGTAGATCGTCGAACTCCAGCACCTCGACATGCGAGCCGAACGTCGCCGGGAGCAGTGTCAGATCGGTCGACACGTCGAGCATGCCGGGATACAGATGCCCCATCAGACCGTGCCGGGCGTGCCGGAGCGCGGCCCGGACCCGCGCCGCCCGGACCCACTGCTCGATGCGCCGCCAGGCGGACTCCTGGCGCAGCCAGCCCGACACCGACCGGAAGGGGATGCCGGCCCGCCGGAAGACGTTGCCGACCTCGGGCACCGGGCACTGCCCGCAGTAGGCGAGCCAGGCGCCCGTGTCGAACGAGGCGTGGTCCATCCGCTCGGACGGCTGTAGGTCGATGACCAGGACGGGGGTGTGCGAGCGCTGGGCGATCGGCAGCACCATCGACGAGGTCAGATACGTCGTCAGGAACAGCACGATCAAGTCGCAGTCCGCGCGCCTGAGTTGCTCGGCGGCGACCGCTCCCTCGGCGGCGTCGGAGATGAAGCCGACGTCCGTCACCTCCGCGTCCAACTGCCGGAAGCGGTCGGCCACATAGGCAGACGACTCCTGCAACTGCGGGAGGAGGTCGGGGAACTGCGGCCAGTAGGTGCCGAGTCCGCCCGCCACCAGTCCGATCCGGGTCCGGCGGCGGGTCACCGGGGGCAGCAACTCCCGCAGGGCGGCGGTGCGTTCCGCGGTCACGGTGGTGGGTTCGGTCGTAGCCATGGTGCGGTGTTCCTTCCGGGGACCGGTACGGATTCGGGTCCGGGACGTGCCCGGACCCGCGTCAGGTCCGGGCCACGCCCAGACTCGCCGCGGCGGTGGCGGTGTCGGGGGAACGCCGGATGAGGACATGGATGACGTACACGCCCGCGACGCCCGAGGCCGCCATGCAGATGGTTATCGACCAGAGCAGGACGGAGGCGCTGTAGTCCATCAGGGCGGGCGTGACGAAGGCGACGCCCGCGAAAACCCCGCGCGACAGGGCGTAGGTGAGGCCCTGCGTGGTGCCGCGGGTGTCCGGGGGCAGCGTCAACTGCGACCACACCTTGTAACTGGCCTCCCCGGCAAAGGGGTTGGAGATCTGGTAGAGCACGAAGAAGACGAGCATGCCGGCGAGGGCGCCGGCCGTGAGGGAGGCGATGCAGAAGGCGAGGACCTGCACGACCGTGAACACATAGAAGAGCCGGTCGCGCCAGGGGGTGTCGGCGAGCCGGACGAAGACGAACGTCAGCACCAGCGCGATGGGCAGGAAGGCCAGGTTGATCCCGGTGGCCAGGCTCTGCGAGGCACCACTGACCGTCACCAGCAGGTAGGTGCCGAACTGGCCGAAGGTGTTGGCGCCGATGCCCCAGGTGACGTAGTAGACGAAGGTCGCGACCATCGGCAGCAGCGCGGCGCGGTTGCAGATGTTCTTCAGCTCGATGCCGCGCGGCACGGCTTCCTGCGCCACCTCCTCCTCGGCCGGCTCGTCGGGCAGTTCCAGACGGGCGCGGAGCTGCCAGGTGACCAGTGCGGCGACGACCAGATGGCCGGTGATGAACCGCGCCCCGGTCAGGCCCGTGTCGGACAGGAGATAGCCGAGGAAGATCACGACGACGATGCCCAGCACCCACATGACCTGGGTGAAGGACACCAGACGCGCCCGGCCCTCGGGAGGCGCGGCGTCCGAGACCACGGCCAGGGACGTCGGCAGATCGGCACCGGCCGCCAGCCCCGCGACGAGCACGCCGACGAAGAGCACGATGTCGTTCGGCGCCAGCGTGATGACGATCGCGCCCACCGCGTAGCAGAGGATGTCCAGGTTGTAGACGCGGCGGCGCCCGAACAGGTCGGCGAGCCGGCCGCCGACGAGCGAGCCGACGGCGATGCAGCCGGTGACGATCGCGCTGATCGCCCCGGCCATCCACACGCCCATGTCGTAACTGTCGCGGTAGATGGCCAGGTTGACGGCGATGCTGACGATGAGCGCGGCGTCCAGGTAGGAGGCCATGCCCGAGAGGGCGGCGACCTTCCACAAGTGCTTCGGGATGGGCTGTTCCGGGTGTGCCTGGGCAGCGGGTTGGAATCGGCTCATGGTGCGGCTCCTCGCGGCTCCGGGGCCGGGGTCGCAGTGAATATAGGGTTCGGAAAACGTTCCAACAAGTCCCCTTGCGCCATTCGACGTGAAGAAGTGTCAGCCTTCTTCCCGCTCTCCGCCACTGGTGCCAACATTGCAGGTGGCAGACGCCTGAGTCGACCAAAAACGTTTTTGATCCGTGTGGGTGACCGAGCCGCACTCGGAAGGACCGCCGACGTGATCTCTCCCGCGCTCCAGCAGCTCTTCGACGCCCCGCCCCGGGACTTCGGCCCCACCCCGCTGTGGTGGTGGTCCGGCGCCAAGGTCACCCGCGAGCGGCTCGACTGGCAGCTGCGCAGATTCGCCGAAGGCGGCGTCCACAACCTCGTGGTGATCAACCTGGCCCCGGCAGGCCCGAGTTTCGGCGCCCGGACCGACGACCCGCCGTGGTTCGGCGAGGAGTGGTGGGATCGCTTCACCGACACCTGCCGGATCGCCCGCGACATCGGCACCCGCCTGTGGTTCTACGACCAGCTCGGCTTCTCCGGCGCCAACGTCCAAGGCGCCGTCACCCGACGGCACTTGGCCGCCACCGGCCGCGCACTGCGCTCCCGCAGGGCCACTGTCTCGGGCGGGACGGTCGCCCCACAGGGCGCCGAAACCCTGGTCGCTGCCTACGACTTGACGGGCCGTCGGCTGCCCGTGGCTCCCGACTCCGGCCCCTTCCGGATCGCCGCCGCGGACGGCACGGACGTACGCCTCGTCGTCGCCGTCCCCACGGCCTTCGACTACCTCTCCCCGCACGCCGGGGAACTGCTGCTGGACGCCGTCCACCACGAGTACGACCGCCGCGTCCCCGACTACCTGGGCAACGTCATCGCGGGCAGCTTCCAGGACGAACTGCCCGCCACGAACTCCTGGAGCCCCCACCTCCCCGAGGAGTTCCGCGCCCGCCGCGGCTACGACCTGCTCGACCACCTGCCGGCCCTGTTCGGCGCGGCCGACGCCCGCGCCGCGAAGATCCGCGCCGACTACTACGCCGTCCGCGCCGAACTCACCGAAGAAGCCCTCTTCAAGCCCCTCGCGGCCTGGCACGAGGAACGCGGCATGCTCGTCGGTGCCGACCAGAGCAACCCCGCGCGAGCGGGTTTCCCGGCCCAGTCGACACAGATCTACACCGACTACTTCCGCACCCACCGCTGGTACGGCGCCGTCGGCAGCGACCACCACGGCGACTCCAAGGTCCACTCCTCCATGGCCCACCTCTACGGCCACGAACGCGTCTGGATCGAGGCGTTCCACTCCTCCGGCTGGGGCGGCACCCTCGCCGACACCTACGACTGGCTGCTGCCGTTCCTGCGCAGCGGCGCCAACCTGTACAACCCGCACGCCAGTTACTTCGGCACCGCGGGCGGCTGGTTCGAATGGGCTCCGCCGTCCACCGACTGGCGCCAGCCCTACTGGCAGCAGTACCCGGCGTTCTCACGGGCCGTCGCCCGCATCTGCTCGATCATGTCCTGGGGCACCTACAGCGCCGACGTAGCGGTCCTGCACCCCACCGCCACCATGCAGGCCCTCCTCCCGCTCGACGCACCCGTCCACCACTTCGGCGACGGCCGCCTCGGCGACGACCACGCTGATGTCGACGAGACCCAGGAGCACTACCTCGGCCTGTGCGGCACGAACAACTGGCTCGGCCCGCGCGTCGGTTCACTGGACCGCCACCGCATCTCCTTCGACATCGTCGACGACGCCTCCGTGCAGCGCGCCACGGCCGCCGAAGGCGCCCTGCGCGTACGGGACTTGGCGTATCGCGCCGTGCTGCTGCCCTCGGCGAGCGTCCTGGAGGAGGAGACGGCACGACGGCTGACCCAACTCCTCGACGCGGGCGGCCGGGTGGTGGTCGTGGGCCGTCCGCCCGCCTCGGCCGCCGGGCTGGCCGGTGACGACTCGGTCGTCGCGGCGCTGCTGAAGCACCCGCGACTGGAGCGGGCGAGAGATGCCGAGGGCGGCGCGGCGACGGTGGCGGACAACGCCGGACACGCGACCGGCGAGGTGCCCCTGCTCGTCAGGAGAAAGGGAGCCGAGGCGGTGGCCCTGGTGACGGGCGCCTTCCCCGACGCCCGCACGCTGCCGGGAGACGTCAACCATGAGGCGGACCCCGCCCGTTACGCCCACCACTCGACCGTCACCGTGCACGCCGAGGTCGCCGAGGCCGAGATCTGGAACCCGGCGACCGGCGCCCGACAGCGGGCGGACATCACGGTCCGCGACGGCCGCTCGACCATCGCGGTGCCACTGGAGG
>Ga0307511_10000246_pt1 | contig 55399 bp, 40 predicted proteins | sample 13_EM_MG_FD_200266 | JGI IMG/M metagenome (GOLD analysis project Ga0307511, IMG submission 200266) | Populus trichocarpa ectomycorrhiza microbial communities from riparian zone in the Pacific Northwest, United States - 13_EM | ecosystem: Host-associated > Plants > Roots > Unclassified | place... | reverse complement strand
CCGCTGCCTGTCGGTCCCGTAGGGCCGGTCACCGACGGGCCTGTCATCCCGGTTGGGCCGGTCGGACCGGTGAACCCGGTCGGTCCTGTGGCACCCAACCCGGTGGCTCCCGTGCTTCCTGTGGCACCTGTCGCGCCCGTATCACCGGTCGGACCGGTGATACCGTTCAAAACCATCCAGCTCCACATCGGTCCCGGGAAGCCGGTTGCCCCTGTCGCGCCGCTCGCGCCGGTTGCGCCGGTGGCTCCATCCAGCCCGGTATTGCCCTGATACCCGGTCGGTCCGGTCGGCCCGAATGCGCCTGTCGCACCAGTCGCTCCGGTCGGCCCCGAGGGCCCGGTTGATACGGTCTCGAGGGCGTGGCGGGGATCGCCGGACGAATTTGGCCCCACGGGGCCCGCAGGTATGGTCATAGGGTATCCCACTGAACGATGGATGTATCGAGCCGAATATCATCGAGCTTGAGTACAGGCAACGGCGGTGTTCCGCCGCTGTAGAGCGTCATGGCAAACAAAAGCTGCCCCGGCCTGCCGGCCAATCCCTGCGACAAGACCCATTCTGTGATCTGGACTGCGGTGTCGCTGACAATCTGGCTGTCAGGCAGCAGGCTCGCGGGCACGGTGAGGAGGATGGGGACTTCGACCGTCAGTGTGCCCAATGGGCTCAGCTGATAGCCGAACGCGGCGGACATCCGCAGAGGTGTCGCCTGGGGACTGGACGCGCCCGGCGGCGTCAGCAATGCGCTCAGAAAGGCGGATAAGTAAGTGGAAAGCGGCGCCGGCTCGGACGGCCCGAAGCGGGCCATGTCAAAATGGACGCTCGGCTCAAGCATGGGCACGACGGGCGTGACGCTGCGGACGTACGGTGTCCGGTACACGAATGCCTTGTTGCCGGGAAGCGCGCCATAAAATTCATTGCGCGCGATCGAGATGGCGCCCCAGGCCTGCTGCGACGCGAGCAGATCATAGAATTGCGCGGCGTTTCCCGGATCGGTCACCATCGATACGGCGCGGCGGGGGATTCCGAGCGCCTGGTCGTATCCGAGATAGGAAGTCTCGGTACCGTCGCCAACCGTGTAAATATAGCTGCTCTGATCCTTGCTCCAGCCGTTGGGGGTGGTCGTGAAGTTGGCGATGTCGACGCGCGGCGATGGAAATCCCTGCGGTGCCGTGCTCGTGATCTGCAGCACGCCGGTGACTGTGCTGTTTGGATTGACGACGATATCTTCCGGATCATGAACGTCGACTGGCGCCTGCGTGACCATGAAACTCAGCGACCGTTCATCCCCCTCGAATTCCCCGAGCGCCGCACCGTTGCTGGGCCAGAGACCGGCGATCTGATCGGCAATCCACGCGAACGACTGCATCGCAACGCTGAAGGATACTTCTTGCGCCGGGCTTTGCGGTGTGGCATTCAGGAGGGCGAGAATGGCCGGCCAGACGGCCGAGAACTGCACCAGCATGGTGGGGAAATCGGCCGTACCGGTTTGCCGGGTGGCTGGGGTCGGCATGCTGAAATCGACACGGGCATGAACATCATCCTGGCCGGCGCCGGCGTAGTCATACGTGAAGGCGTAGCCCCAGAGACGCGCCGCGGCCAAGCTGCCGTCCTGCTGCGCAAAGCCCGTTGCGGTTTGCGATACCAGCGTCGGCGCGGTGGGAAATGCCTTGAGCGGCAGTGGGATGGCCAGCGACCCGAGCGCACCGTTGATCGCCGGCGCCGCCGAGTCCGTCTGCAGCAGCGTCAGGAAGGTCAGCCATGATGAGGCGGTGTAACCCGACAGCGGGGCCGGCATGGGCTCAAGACCGAACTGCACGTGCGTGGCGTCGAATTCGGCGCTGAACTCGACGATGGCCGTGGCCGCGGAGTCGGGCGTCGTGAACGTGAAGCTCAGGTAGTTGCCATTCGCCGCGCCGTCCATCGCCACCGACGCCGTCGACAGGGTATAAGGATCGGCGATCCCGGCCGCCATCTGGACAACCTTGCCATAGAGACGCGGCGCGGTATCGGGATCGGATTCGGGCGCGGTGCCGGTGGCCAGCACCGATACCACCGAGTCGATCTGATAGGCCGAGGACAATTGAATGAGCAGTTCCTGTTCGAGCTTGGCGCGCGCGGCCTTTAGATAGGGATGGTCGTCCGGCGGTTCGATCTGCGATTTGTAGGGGGCCGCCAACCCGCGGGGAATTGCCGCTGCCAGGCTGCGCTTGGCATTCAGGATCTTCGTGACCGGGTTTATCGGCAAGCCCAGCTTCGCGGCGATTCTCCATGCCTCGGTGACGTAGTCCGGAGACAGGAACTGATCCATCGCAGCCAGAAAGCTCTTGGCCAGCAAGTCGAGGTCGAGGTTGGCGAAGGACTGGATGCTGGGCTTGGTCCCCGGCAACACCGTCACCCCGTCGAAAGGATGGATTTCAACGTTGGCCAGCGAAAGCGGCGCCACCGCCAGCGGCTGAAGGGAGAAGTAGTGAGGGTTCGAGAAACCACAGGAAAAGCCGGCGCTGCCAAGCTGCATCAGCCAGATTTCCGAGCGGCCGGCGACTGAATCCGGCGTGCACGTGCCGACGCGCAGGTCGGGAAAGGCATCCTGCAGATCGGTCGCGAATTTCAGCAGCGTTCCGGGAGACTGGGTATCACCCGTGGATGACAGCGACGGTTTGATGTTGCTCGCGATGCTGCGCGCGGAGCTGCCCGGCCCCGCCGAAGGATCGACCAGCGTGTTGCGCGCAACGGTCACGGTGACATCGAGGGCGAACAGGGACTGTCCGGCGCTGTTGCTGATCGGGGCGGAAAGTTCTCTTTTGATGGATCGAGCCGCGTAGACCCCGCTGCCGATCATGGACGTCAGATAGGCGTAGGCCTCGACCACGAATTCCAGCGCGCCTTGCGTCACGTCGGCGGGCGTCGCCTTGGGATCGAGCGTCGAGGACATCGAGATCGACGCGTTGCGGGCGACCTGGTAATAGACGCTAGCCAGCTTCGCCTGGTCCGACTTCACCACGTTCAGCCAGGCAGACACCCCGACCTGGGGATTGGACGGGTCGTAACGCGAGCTGTCGAGAGACAGCGTCACGGTGAGCATCGGCGCTTCGCTGCTCAGGCGGGCAATGGTGTAGCCCAGACCGACGCCCGGCCACGCCGCGACGGCAATGAGATCGTCAAAATACAGTACCGGTACCGCGACGGTATACGGGTCTGTTCCCGCCGGCGGCAGGGTCATGATGATGTTGCCGAAAACATCCTGCCAGCCGAGTTCGATACTGACGGTCTTGCCGATGCCGCGGTACGGATCGCCGGCGGCGGGAGGGGCTCCGGTCAATCCGCTCTGCGCGCCCGCATCACGGGCAAGCTGCGCCACCGGCAAGACAGCCGCGAACCAGCTTCCGCCGGCCGTCGTTCCCGAAGGCGCGTCGGCAGGACTGAGCGGCAAGCCATAAGTCCCTGCATCGAAGTCCGGAGAGGCGCAGATGCGGTATTCAAGGAGTTGATACTGCTGATCAATCAGCTGCGCCGCTGCGCCCTCGGGCATGGGCTCGCCCTGGCGCCAGCGTATCGACTGGTCGAAAGCGCGCGATGCCGTGAAGCCCACGTGGCCGGCGCTCATCGTGACCGATTGATCCACTAACGGGGGGGCGACCATCTCCCCTTGTGCCAGCACCGGTTCCAGATAGAGCGTCGCATCATGATCCACCGGCTGCGAGACCAGGATCGAATTCATGTACGGCTGCAGCAGATTGTCCGGATTGCCGAACACCACCAGCAGCGTGACCTCGGCGGAGCCGTCCTTGGCGAACAAAAAGTCCGGCAGTCCCTTGCCGTTATGGTCATAGAACAGCTGGTATCCGCCGGAACGTACCGCGCTGCATTCCCAGATCAGGCGCAGCATCTCGATCGGCGTCATGCCGACGGGATCGACACCAGTGTCATCCGCGCCAACGCCGCCTGCAACCCCGAGCGGCGGGTTGGACGCCGTGGACAGGTTCGTCTGCATGACAAAGAAGGACGTGCCCGATAGCGGATCGGACGTAACGCCGGCGGACGGCAATGCGCTGCCCGATTGCAGCGGGAACAGGATGTAGACCTGCTCGATGCTGACGGGGGCGGCGGCATCCAGGCGGATCAACTGCTCAAGACAGGCGGCACTTGCCGTATCGGTCCCGGACAGCGCGTAGGTTCCCGGTAGAGTGGTTCCAGGCGCCAGGGACGAGGGCACGCGCGTGATGTCGGCCCCGAAGGTCAAGGTCCAACTGTAGGCCGTCGGGTCGGCGGCGTCTCCCACCGGGCGGTTCGGCAGATATCGCGCTTCCGAGATTTCTTCGTTCAACCTCATCCGCGGATGCAGGGCCGGGTTGCTGGCCATGCATTGCGCGAGGTTGGACGGGAACTGCCAGATGGTTTGCAGTGTGGGCGCACCCGGCTGGCCCATGCGCGGCTGTCCATGCGTGAATCGAACAGCGTCTTCGGTGCTCCACAGAACGGGCGCCGCCAGCGTGAACCGCTTGGGTATGCTTGCGCGATAGGCCTGCGCCGCGGTTAGAAACACCGGGCTGATCGACGCGCCGTTCATCTTTTCGATCAGTGCATAATCGGCGGCGTCGAGCGTGGCCTTGCCGGCGGATGCGTCGATCCACGGGGTCGACGGCGCTGCCAGTGCATAGCTCTGTTTGACCTGCATGGCGGACGCGTCGAATTGCTGGCCGGTGATGACATAGAGGCCCTGCGGCGTTCCCTGGACGGACGGCCATGGCGGGCGCAATCCCTGCAGAAAGACCCGCGTTGCCTGCCCCGCCAGATTGTCGAAGACGCCGGCCGCCTGCATCGCGGTGATGATATCGGCGACCGCCATCGGCTCGCCGGGATCGACCATGAGCGGCATGTCGCGCGGAAACATCACGATCTCCGCATTGCAAAGCGCCAGTTCCTGAGGCGTGGTTCCAAATCTGCGGGCGATGCCCAGCAGTGTTTCCGCGGCGCCGTCACCGACGACGTAGCTGGATTCCGGGGCAATTCGCGCCGTGGCGGGAATGGAGAGCGTGGCGCCCGCGCGCAGCCGGCGCGCGCGGTTCAGCCCGGCGACGGCCTTCAAGCGCTGCGGGGATCCGGTGAAATCCCGAAGGCTCCGTTCCCCCATCACTTTCGTGGGCCGCTTCAGCACGTCCATCGCGCCCTGTACGACGCCTTTGGCGATCAAGGCAAAATAATCCAGGAAAAGGAAGGTCGACAGCGATACGTCATCCGTGACCGTGGAAGTCGCTCTGGAGGGTGCGCGTGCGATCGCGCCGTTGTCCGGATTCGGATAGCCGGGCTGCATGGCGAGGAATTCCTCGCGTATCTTCTGCAACGCATCGGCCGTTGTCGGGTTCACGGACGAAAACGCCACCGGCGCGCCATCGAGAATCTGCAGCGTCATCGCGGGCGCGACCGGAAAGACCGCGACGGTGATGTCGTCACCTTTGTCCTCCTTGGAACGCTGCTGAATGGTGAACAGCCCGTACGCCTGCAAAAATTCCTCCAGAACCCGCAGGTTGAATGCAGCGCCGGCGCCCACGCTCGTCAGCGCCTGGAAAATGCCCGCCGCCACGTCGTGGTTGATGGTCATCTTGAGGACGGCGGCTTTGTCGGCCGGTGCCCCGTTGACCGCCGAGTTGACCATCCACATCAGCATGCCCTGGGCAAGGTTCGCAAAGGGCGATAAGGACCGCGGCGGTGTATCGGTCGCGCGCTCGATGTACATGGTCGCGACGATCTGCGCCCTGGCCGGCTTGACAACACCGTTTTCGACGGCGGACGCGCTGGTGATGTGAGGCATCATCCACAGCGTGAATTTCTCGTCGGACGCAACCGGGGCCCATTTCATCGGCGCCGGCGGAACCGGCGTAGGGTCCGACCATGACTTGGCGATGCGGCGCCATGCGCCGGCATCCTCCAGGGCGTCGGGGTCCCAGGGCGACGGCTTCAGCGCCCCCACCGTGTAGCTGTCGCTGATGGACAGATCGAACGAAAAGCCGATCGTGACGGAGAACAGGCCGAGGCTGATGCTGATCGACGCCGATACCGACACGCTCGCGGTGAACGAGAACGTTACCGGCGCGTACGCCGCCATGGCCGCGCCCACCGAGATCGTGATGGTGGCGTCGAAACGTGCCACCACGATGGCGAAGTCGACAACGCCGAACAGGCGCCCGACGATGGAGACCTGCCCAGAGATACCCCAGTAGAAATCGGCGCTGTCGGCATCCCGCTTGTACGGATTGAAATTGGCAAATACGCCCTGGATGATGCCCGTCAACAGGATCGACATGCCGCCGCTGGCAATGCCGTAGTTGATCGAGCCGCCCAGGCCTACCGCCGCGCCGATGCCGAATTCGATGACCGGGTTGAAGGTCCCTTGGATGGCCTTGCCGGTTGAAGTCACTCGCGGCACGTTGCTGGCCGTCGAGCCGCTCAACCCGCCGAAGTAGAACCCGCCCGAACCCAGGAAGGGCAGCATCTGGACCGCGAACGACACCGAGAAATTGTTGTTGTACGGGAATCCGAAGTCGATCTCGAAGTCCCCGTTCGTATAGATCGAAATCGCGAAATTGGGCAGGGTGACGCCCACCGCGCCGAAGTCCAGATAGCGCAGGTTGTCGGGGAGCGTGATGGCCGCCTGATAAACACCGATGTCGTTGCCCAGCTTCTTGTACAGGATTTCGAAATGCAGGTTGGCGAATTGCGAAACGCGGCCGCCGGGCAGGACGTGAATCGACACGCCGTACAGGGAGGGGTTGTCGACGAACAGGCCGCCGATCCAGATGGAGTTGTGAAACAGCCACGCTTCGACCGCGATGATCCAGTTGGCGCTGCTCGAGTAGGCCATGCCCTTGGACGGGTCGCTGGCGTTCTTGAAGGCTGTTTCCAGAGTCGCCAGGGCGGTCTCGACGGTCGTGGTGTCGAGCGCCGTTCGCGGCGCGAAGCGTTGCGCCAGCCCGAGGAATTCGATGCTGAAAAGACCGTTGCCGAATCCCGGCACGCGCGTGGCGCCGGTAGGATCGAGAAGATTCCAGCCGACCGGCTTGTCGGCGACGGGAGCCCCAAGGAAACTGCCTTTGCTAACGGCGAAATTCACCGGCCGACTCGGCTTTCCCCAGTCGATCACGAACTCGAATTCCTCAGCGTCGAGAAAGCCGAAATTGGCCAGGGTGGTGGGAATATGGACCTCGGCGATCTTCGTCTTGAAATCGAGCTGCACCGAGACGCCGGTGAGCGTCAGCGTATTGAGCAAATCGAAAGGCGCCACCAGGGAAAAGGCCTGCCCCGGTTTGACGGCGTTCACCATGCTGGTCACCATCGATGCCATCGACAGCGTCCCGAACGTGAAGATCGCGGTACTCGGCGGCGTCCAGGTCCCGTGGAAGTCCGACCACCAGAAATCGGTCGCGCCGTTTTCGACGAGATCGTGCTGGACCTTCAGGACCATGGTCTTGAACGATGCCGTGCCGGAGACGCTGCCGGTCTTCTTTCCGGCGCTGTCGCAGTCCAGTTCGATCGTGCCGACGATCTTCAACGCATCCGCGTGATCCGGGGTGACGTCCAGTATCCAGACGATTTGCGCGGTGAACGAATAGCCGGGCATCGCGCCGTGCCGCAACTCGATCGCCATCTGCTGGACCGTGATGTTCAGTTTCAGGGAGCGAAGAATGGCGGCCAGATCGGGGAAATACTCATCCATCACGTCGAGCAGTTCCGCGAACGTCAGGTCGGTGATCTCGCCGCCGAAGGTCCAGCCGTCCCCGCTTTTGTAGGCCACCTTGATCTGCAGCGTAGGCGGGTTGCTGGCGCTGCTCAGGGCAAGGCGGGCGGCGCCGGAGACGTCGACCGCGCCGGCGGTCGAACCGAAGCTCAGGGAAATCTGGTCGAGATAGAAGGTCGCAACGAGAATCGAAATCGGCCATTGCTTCGGCGCGCTGGCGACCACGACGTTGAAGCGATAGATGCTGCTTGAGGGATCGACCGACAGGTCCAGTTCCGTCAGCAACAGGCCGTTGGGAATCAGTTTGGCGGCATCCGCCGAATAGCGGACCATCAGAGGCTCAAGCGCGATGCCGGGGCTGGTCAGCGTTCCGTAGAACGCAAACCCCGGATAGCTTGCCGCCAGGGTAAGGGCGACCGTTTTGGCGCTGTCCAAAAACAGGGTGGCCGATAAGAGCAGGTACGGTGTCAGCGTGGTGTCGAGGTCGAACTCGAACGATACTGTTTCCAGGGTGATACCGTCGACAATCGGCCAGCTTTGCGTGGTGGCGGCCCGCAGCCCGAAGCCATACAGGGACGCGTCGAAGGAGTTCACCTTCACGTTCCACAGCACGATGCCGAAATTCTTCGGCAACGGCAGTTGCCCGGGCATCAGGGGGCCGAAGTTCGTGCCGCCGGTCAGCCTGGACAACATCCCGAAAGCGAAGCCGGCGGTCTTTTCGAGATCGGCAAAGAACTCGAGGTAGTTCTCCTCATCGAAGGGATACTTCGTGTAGATGTCGAGCGCAGGCTGCGAGGCGTCGTATTGCAGCTGCCAGGCGGCATACAGATTCTGCTGCGGCGCGCCGCCGCCGATGGGCGGTCCGTAGGAGACGCTCAATTCCGGCGTCACGTTGAACAGGCCCGCCAGGGACACCGGCTGGGTTCCGGTGCCGGTCAGGCTGAAGGTGGCGCAGCCAAGCGCATCCACGCCGGTGACGACGCCGGCGACGGGAATCGCCGAGGTCCCGGGAAACAATCCCGTAAGGTAGGTCGTGGCGTTGCCGGCAAAGGGCACCGATCCCGCGAAGGTTAGCCCCTTCGTTGTCGAAAAATCACCGGCCGAGCTGAGCGTCAGCTGCGGGGAATCGATCAGCATGAAGCCGAACGGGTCTTTGGCCTGGAACCAGATGAAACTTTTGGCGAGCGTCCACACCGGATCGGCCGATGCCGCGAACAGGGTCAGCGCATATTGCTGCGTCTGGTCCGACCAGGTGATCCTCCCGTCGAGCGCCATATTGCAGAACGGGACGCATCCATCGCTGGCGGTACCGAAAATCTGCACGAAATCCTTTTGCGGCGGAACGCTGACACGGGCGCCCGATATGACCAGGTTTCCTCCCGGCACGAAGGTCTGCAGGAGCGCCGCCAAGTTGGACGGCACGACCGTGTCCGGTCCGATGGTCAGCTCGAAATCCCTGATCAGGCCGTTCAGCTTCGCGGCCAGTTCGGCAATCGGGTCGCCGGTGCCTCCGACGATGCGATTCACGGTGCGCCCTCCACGGAGGACGGCGTGGTGCTGTACATGCCGCTCCAGCCCAGACTTGCGCCCGCCCCTTCACCACCGCCCGCAAGGGAAATGTCGATGACCGCGCCGGAAGGCATTTTTTGCCCAAGAAATTTGAGGCCGATATTGGTGAAGGTCAGCATCAGCGCGTCGGCCGTCTGCTTGGACAGCACGATCTGCTCGATCGACAATTTGAGAACCTGCTGCAACGCCAGCTCGGTCTTGCCGGGCGCCGTTCCGGGAAGCTGGATCAGCAGCGCGATCATCGGCTGCGGCTGGCCGGGAATACCGCCATAGCCCGGGCTCCAGGCGGCCACCAGCGTTGCATTGAAGGTGGAGATGTCCGACAGCGCACCGGGCGTGCCGAGACTGAGGAGCATGGTCAGCCCGTACCAGCTCTGGGTTTTGAGGGGAGCGACATCGGTCAGATCGTTGGCCAGAACCGGAAGCAGCCCGCAATCGGACGGGGCGCCGTTTGCCCCGGTGATGATGGTGGATAACGACAGGGGCAATCCGGACACCAGGCTGGGCGAGCGCGGCGTGCTGCTGGAACCGATGTCAAAGGACACGATGGTCGGATCGAAGGTGAACGTCAGGTTGCTGACGGGATTGGTACTGTCGAAATCCATGCGGACGATCAGGTTCGCATAGGCCAGGCCGATCGGTGTGGCATCGGGCGCGGGGACCGACGCGGGATCCCCAAACGAGAACAGGTCAACGCCCCCGGTGATCCGGAAATTGAACAAACCGCACATGCGGAACTGGGATCGCACCCGAGTATCCCCGGCGCTCTGCGGTTTCAGGGTATTGAAGTCCGCCTTGCCGACGTCGACGTAGTTGAAGATCGCGCTATCGGGCAGGAGATAACGCGCATCGCTCCCGGTTTCGAAGACATACACGGTGACGCTGGTACCGTCCGCCGCGATGCGGCGCTCCAGCGAACCGAATAGTTCGATCGCGTTCTTCTGGCCGCCGATGTCCTGATCGCCTTGCAGCTGGGCGGCATCGCCGAAGAACTGCGTCATGGTCAGCACGATCTTGCTGTCGAATCCGACGATCTGCGAATTCGCGAATTCGGCGAACAGCGTCAGCACGCGAAATGCGTAGCCCGGGTCGCCCTGTCCGGCCGTCGCCGCGGTGGCCGTGGCGGCCCGTATTTTCGAGCGGCGCGAGGTGCTGTCCGCCGTGTCCTGGTCCACATAGTCGATCAGGCCGAACAGCGCGCTCGATGCCGGCATCTGAAACGAGCCGTCTGGGTTCTGCTGCACCGGCGTGGAGGTGATGCCGATGTGGTGCGCGGCGAACTGGGAACTGTCGATCCCGGCGGCGAGCCCGCGCAGATCGTCCGGCAGCGACGCCAGCGGAACGTCGACGCGAAGAACGAGAATCCCGGTCCACGCCTCCTGCATCAGGATGTCGGCGAAATTCTGATAGCGCGCGTTGTCGACGGCGTTCGCCTGGGCCATCGCGAAATAGCTGCCCAGCCATTGGGAGATGTCGGCGGGATCGGTGTTGAATACGCCGGCGCCGGTCCAGCCGCCGGTGTTGGCGGCCAGGTCCAGCAGCGTGCCAGGACAGAACTTGAAAAGGACGACATTGCGGTAGCTTCCCTGCCCGCCGCCGCCGAGGTTGACCTGAAAGGGCCAGTCGGCGATCGAGATATCCGGCGCCAGGCTGGTAAACGGCTCGGCCAGCGTGCCGACCAGAAACAGCGAACGCGACTGCAGCGCCGCCCTGAGCTCGGGTTGGACTTCGGCAATGCCCAGTGTGGCCGTTCCGTCGCTGCCGGTATTGGCGGCGAGCAGGAGATTGGTCCACTTGGTTCCGGCGACGGTGACCAGAAAGCCTTGCGGCGTGGTGGCCCCCGCCGTTTCGGCCCATTCGGCCGTCTCCGACGCCGGCGCCGCATCCGGCAACAGGCCGCCGGGAGGCAGAATCCGCTGCATCCGGACCGGCGCCAGGATCTGTTGCTCGAACTGCGCATAGTTGAACGTCGCGTCGCTGGCGGCGGCGTTCGGTGCGAGGGGGAATGGCGTTGCGGGAGCCAGTTGCGCAACCAGAGGGCTATACAGTGGAACTACACCGGGCCTGGACAATGCCTGCTGCGCGGCGGTGACGGCGTAGGTGGCCGCGCTCTGCGGCTGCGCATGAAACGCCGGGGGCGCCGCGCCCGCCGCCGCAATGTTTGCCCAGGCTGTCACCGCCTCGCTGCTCAACGGCGGCGCCGTCTTGCGGGCCGCGCCGGCGTTGGACGGCGTCAGGGGAAACGTCGTGGCGCAGGCCGGTGAACCGGGCGTGAAGGTGATGATGTCCCCGGACGTGAACGCCACGAATTCGGTCGCGGCAAGCCCGCACAGCAGCTTTGCCGTGCCCTCGCTGGTTTCCGTTTCGAGCGCGAACGTTCCGGACGGGGTGAGATACCAGCCGCCTGGTTCGGTGGGGAGCGGTTGCGGCACGAAGGCCGCATCGAGGGGGCGCAGATAAAGCGCCGCGCCAGTGATGGTCCGATAGCTGCTGCGCAGGCTTGATTGCGCCACCGGGTTGATGGACCAGGTGCCGCCGTCGTTGGCCAGGCGGTACATCTGCCCGCTGATCCGAAACGCCGTCCTCGAAGGCCAGCCGCAACCGGGTGCCCACCAGTTGGTCAGCGGGTCGAAGGTTCCGTCGGCCAGCAGGTGCACGCCGTCCCCTTCCGCGGCTTCGTCCAGCAGTCCGTAGCGGATGCTCCGCATGCCGCCGCCCGGGGTAGGTACAAAATAGCGAAGCGAGACATCCTGCCCGGTGGCAAGGGCATCGCTCGTATCGCCGATCAAGCCGAGCGCGCGCAGACAAAAGCGCGCGGGCCCCTGGAACGGCAGTTCGCACCCGACCCCGTTCGGCGCGGGCCATCCGGCGGCCGCGACGTAGGTGAGTTGCAGGGCTTCGATGTCCGCCGCATTGATGCGTGCCTGAACCGGCGTGCCTTCAGGCAGGACAATGCCGTACCGGCCGATGGTGATGGCGGCCGGGCCGCTGATGGAGGCGGAATCCCCCTCACCCTGGACGCACAGCTTCAGAGGGGGAAGAACGCTTTGGCCATCGAGACAGGTCCATGCGAGGCTGGTGTGCCGCGGCGCCGGAAAGTACGGGCACCGCAGCAGCGCTTGCGCCAGTTCCTGCAGGGAAATCCGCGGTGCGCACGGCAGTATCACGAACCAGCCCTGATAACCGGCGCGCAGCCACGCTTGCGCCGTCTCCATCTGCGCCGGCGGCGAGGCCGTGTCCGCGCCCAGGACAAAGAGCAGGAACGCCGGCTCCCCCGTGTCCAAAGGCTCGGCGTAGACGGGAGTGCTGCCGATTTGCGTCAGCGTGGTCATCGTCCGTTTTTCAGATCCATTTTTTCGCAAGCGCTACCGAGCCGGATCAAGGGGACGCGCAAGTTGATAGGGCAGTCGGTCGTACCGAGGTTCCCCTCGTAGTAGGCCTGGACCGGATTGGCATTGACGTCACACATCTCGATCTGTCCCTTGGCATTGGTCAGCAGCGGGGTCGGATCGAGGAATTCGGCAAATGGCCCGGGAGGAGAGAAAAGCAGTTGCACCCCCTGGCCCACCGCAAAACCGTTCTTGTTATTGACCTGTAGCTCGACGCCCTTGACTGTATCGCTCATCGGTCCCAATTTTGCTTGATAGTGAATACACCCTGGTTTGCAATTATCAGGACAGTCAGATATCTCAACATCGATTTCGACCCCTGGACCGACCTGGACATTGAAAGGGCTCCGCGCCCACCAAAACGCCAAGCTCTTCGATTGCTGGCACACACTGAACTTCGCTATGCTGCTATTGACGTCGAGAGTTATAAGCCGGTAGCCACCATCATCGACGGTAAGGCTGCCGTCCTGCACCAGATAGCTTCGGGAGCCATATTGGGCATCGTTGACTGGAGTACAATTTCCCAAGCCGGCGGTCTCCATAGGCATCTCGATGCCGGCAAGCTGCGAGGTAGCCGGTTGCACTACCGGTAAGGCCAATTCCGCTATGTCGGACACTGCAACATCATGAAAGATTTGCATCGATGGCGCGCCGATGCTGCTCTTGGCGGCATCCACCAAAACCGTAACCTTCGCACTCCGGAGAATGCCGGTGACTGCAAACATCCCGGCGGCATCGGTTCTGGTTTCGCGGCGTACGGGATAGTCGCTTACAACAACGCGCGCATCGACGACGGCCGCTCCTCCCTGCCAGGTGACACGGCCCCGCAGGACACCATCCCGCGCGGTGCGCACCGTGCCCCCCTTTCCCGCACCGATCCGAATCGAAGCCGAAGCGCCGGGCCGCAGGGTTACCGTCCGCTCCTCATCCGCGGCGCCGAAGCCATCGCGCGCCAACAAGGTTATCCGGCGAAAGTGCGGCATGGGCCCGAGATGCAGCTTGCCGCGATGGGACATAACGATGCCATGATCGAGCACGAGAAAATCAAACAGCCGCGGATTGATCTGGTCCAGCGCACTAAGCAACAGGCCGGCTTCGGCCCGTTCACGCGCGTCGATCTCGACGCGGCGGACACCGAGCGAGAGAGCCACCGGCACGTCCGGTGCCGGAGCCGCGGCACGAATGTCCAGCGATGTCGACGCGCGCAGCACGACGCGGCCGGCATCCAGGGTGGCATGGGCAGCCAAGTAAGCAGGCAGTGCAACATCCTTCACCGCAACGCGGCCGGCGGTATCGAAGGCAACTATCTGGGGACGGTCCGCCGCCAGAAGCCAGCCGGTATCGAAGGCATCGCCCTCGAGCTCGGCATCCTCCCAGACGGACGGCGATGCGGGCAGGGCGATGCCGAGCACGGACCTCATGCGTCCATCGCGCGGCGCTTGCGAGCCGGTCGCATCGAGCCAACGCTCCAGGGGGGGCTGCCGTATTCCCGAACCGACGCGGACACGCAGGGGCGCCTCGGATGCCGCACCATGCACGCGGCCTTGCAGACGAACCGGCTCTGGAAGGACCAGCGTTCCGGAAGTGGGAACAGCGGCGTCAAACAACGTGAGTCCGGAGATAGGGTCGAACAGCTGCAGCGTCATCACCCTGCCCGCGGGCAGGGCGAGCGCGCCGTCCGGGACCGAGGCAATAACGGGATCACCTTCGGCCATCCGAAACACGGCCATCGCGGAGGCCGATTTACCGGAGTGCCGCCAGGTCAACTGCAAGGTACCCTTGGTGGCCAATCCCTTGGGCGGATCGATTCGTCTGACGACACGAAAGCCGAGCACATCGGCTTTTGTCTCCGACATGGCGTTGGAGCGAAATGCGGGCCGCGAATATTCTCCGCCGTCCCGAAAGCTGCCGCCGCGGATTTCAGGGGTCTCGCAGCGTTCATCGAACATCACCGGGTCTCGTGATCCCAGCACCAGGGGTCCCCGTTCCGTGTGGCAGTCGAGCATCCATTCCCAAACATTGCCGGAAGTGCCGTAAATGCCCCAAGGATTCGCGGGATAAGCGCGGGCATCGGCGGCATGGCGTTCCGCGGACGCGATCGAGCGGTAGCGGCTGGTGTCGTCGGTATCGCCCCACCACCATGTGGTTCGCGTGCCGCTCCGGGCCGCCATCTCCCACTGCGCGCCGGTGGGCAGCATATAGCTTGCGCCGGTCTTGCGGGACAACCAGGCGGCGTAGGCGCGGGCCGCATGCCAACTCATGCCGGCCGCCGGGCGTGATTCCGAGCCCGGTACCGCCGTGAAGATGGCGCCATTGGCGACGATCTCCCGCGTCACGTCCGGGTCGAACCAGGCTGTACCGGAAGCGTCCGCGTTGCCGGCATCGGTCAGGAAAAGCGCGAATTCCGCATTGCTTACTTCCGTTTGGCCGATAGCATATGGCGACAGCGTGACATCATGGCGCAACTCGGACAAGTCATAGCCACGGTCCTGAGGGCGGCCACCGACACTTCCCGCCAGCCGAGGGATGACCACCATCGCGGGTGCGCGGCGGGCACTGCCGTCGACGAAGACATCGTGGACGATCGGCGGCGTGCCCGCCCATGCGGCGCCTCCGGAGCAAAGGAAGGCGGCGACGGCTAGAGCATGATGCAGGCCGGATCTCGCTTCGAATCTCAAAAACGCGAATCGCATTGGCGGCCTCAATATATGAACGTCGCGATGACGCCAAGATGATCCGAGGTCTTCAGGCGCCAAGTCTTGTTGTCAGGATTGGCGGGAAGAACCGAATTGCTTTTCCATTGCAAACTGCTGACAAAGTGATCATAAGAACTGGAGGTGTCGCTACCGTCCGCCTTTAGCGTCGTATTGCCGGTGGGAGCTGCGCAATTGACACTGCATTTTCTGGCGGCACTCACTTCGCCCGCAGTCAGATTCCAGTCGCCGCCGATGATCCAATTGGATCCGGCCTCCTTCTTTATGAGGCCAGCTGTCAGCGTCGGAGTATTGGCTGCCTCGGCGGTCCGGAGCGATTTCGATTTTCCCCAGACCGCATGAAAGTTGCTAACCCAGATTTTTGCGCCACTCGCGGGCTTGAGCAAAATGGACGCGGGAGGGCGGGAAAACGGGCAGTTCCCGGTCCCGAGCACGTCGGCGCATTCCGCGATCAAGGCGGGCTTGAGCGTAGCGATATCGGTAACAACAAAGTAATATTTCTCCTTGTACCAGCCCCGTCCATAGAGCGTCGGTGAGGCGTACACCTTGCATACCCCGACGCAGCCGATGAATTTCGATGCGTCCGCCGCGGGCATGACTTCCTGTAGAAGTCCAACACCACCCTGGCTCAAATTGCCCCAGAGCTTGGCGACCTTGTCGGTCCCATCGGCGCTCCATTTATTGGGATTGGTGCTACCCCACCCGTAATGCAAGGCATTTTGCGAGACGACGGTCAGGTCGGCTGCGAGCACGCAGGCCGGTGTCAGCGCTATCGCAAGGAATGTGGCAATAGCGCCCCGGATTGGAAAGATTTTCTTCATGACTCCCCCATGACGGTACTGCAGTGGCCTTGCCCTGTAGGGCAGGACACAGGTCAGCGTTTAAACGGCGTACTTTTCACCGGTGTGACGCGCCGGCTTTGATTGGTACCCTCATGGAGAATCGGACTTCGATGCGAAGTCCGGACGCTTTTCGTCGAAATATGTCAGGGTGGCCGCCTGCGCGACGTGACGCCTCGATCGACACCCCGATCCATTTGCGGCGCGAAGCCGGGTTTTCGAGCGTTGACGAAGAACTTGGTAATGCTTGTTGGGCCGTGGACCACCATCACGGCATATAGTCCGGCATGACGCCCGGTTGCCGGGCGGCGCATGGGTTTCGCGGGCGCGATACCCAAAGCCTTTCGGCCTATCCAACCGCGCCAACCACAATCGCCACGGCCTTGTCAGACGCGAAGAGAAGGCGGGTCTTCTTCTCCGCATGAGTGCCTTTGCGCAAGGCCGCAGCGATATATCCGACCGTCTCGTGCCCCTCCTCGCCCCTGGCGAGAACAATCGGGGAACAAGGACAACCCGGAGCGCATAAATAGAGTTACAAACCCCACCCTTTTTCATCACTTCCCTCACTATTCTTATACATTTTCTTGAGAATTGCGCGTGACGAGGCGAGATGACACATGGCACGATCTGCGCGGCGACCGTACTTACTCTATAGGAAAAATCACATGATTACCAAAATAACCCAGAAGTGCAATACGACTTTAGTATTACTTGGACTATCCCGGGAACGGTAGACACTTCGCAGCCATCAATTGGATGGGGACTGGCCGTCTATTGCCCGGCGACCTGGTGCTCGATCTGCCAGGACTTGAGCTTGGTCCAGACCTGGTCGCCTATCTCGCGGCCACAACGAGCATGGTACCGGCCAATCCAAAGCGGCAACCTAACAACTGATTCTTTAAGGAGAACATTTTTCGATTTACGTTTGAACCGCATTGCCGCTAGTTGATGATGCATCATCAGGCTGCTCCCCGCAAACCTCCCGCACACACCCGCGCAGCCACCGATGCGCCGGGTCCGCATCGAGCCGCGGATGCCACAGCATCGAGACCGTGATGCGCGGCATGGCGACCGGTAGGGGGAAGCTGTGCATGGCCTCGCGCAGTCTGCCGGTGTGCCGCTCGGGAACGCTGGCGATCAGGTCGGTGCCGCGGGCCAGGGCGAGCGCGGTGGCAAAGCCGCCGACGATGGTGACGATTTCGCGCGCCAGGCCGAGGCGCTGCAAGGCTTCATCGATCAGGCCCTTGCCGGCGCCTTCGCGCGAGATGAAGATGTGCCTGCCGGCGGCGTAGCGCGGGGGCGTGACCTTGCCGCGGCTCAGGGCGTGGTCCTTGCGCACGACGCCGATAAAGCGGTCGCGGAACAGGGCCCGCACGCGCAGTTCGGGAGCGCTGGCCTTGCCGACCACGCCGGTTTCCAGATCGACCATCCCCTCGCGCAGCGGGGCGTTGTCGCGGTCCGGCTTGGGCACGAAGCGCAGGCGCACGCCGGGCGCTTGCTCATCCAGGCGGGCGATCAGGCCGGGGCCGAAATTTTCGACAAAGCCTTCGCTGGTGCGTAGCGTGAAGGTGCGCACCAGTTGCCTGAGGTCGAGTTTTTCGACCGGGCGCAGGACTGCCTGCGCGTCCTGCACCAGCGGGCCGACCCGCTCGCGCAGTTCGAGCGCGCGGGGCGTGGGAACCAGGCCGCGCCCGGCGCGCACCAGCAGGGGGTCGCCGGTGGTCTCGCGCAGGCGCGCCAGGGCGCGACTCATCGCCGAGGGACTCAGGCGCAGGCGCCGCGCGGCGCGCGCGACGCTGCCTTCGGCGAGCAGCACGTCGAGGGTGATGAGCAGGTTGAAATCTGGCATCGCCATGCGCCCACCATAGCACGGACCGGCGATGACATGGCGTCTGGTGCATATATAAAGTGCAGATCGTGCGTCTTCCGCCATGCCTCGCGGCCGCCTAGACTCCCTTCATCCATCCCGTTTCGGGATCGCAAGAACAGGAGTCGGCCATGAAATCAATCACCGCGGCAACGGGCGACGCAGCCGCCGGGAGAGCGCAAGCCCTGCCTTCGGTACGCTGGGTGCTCGCCGGCCTTTCGCTTTCCATGCTGCTCTCTTCGCTGGGCACCAGCAGCGCCAACGTCGCCTTGCCGACCCTGGCGCAGGCGTTCGGCGCCTCGTTCCAGCAGGTGCAGTGGGTGGTGCTCGCCTATCTGCTGGCGATCACCACGCTGATCGTCAGCGCCGGGCGGCTCGGCGACATGTTCGGCCGCCGGCGCCTGCTGCTGATCGGCCTGGCCGTCTTCACGGCGGCCTCGGTGCTGTGCGGCCTGGCGCCCACGCTCTGGATGCTGATCGCCGCGCGCGCGGCGCAGGGCCTGGGCGCGGCGGTGATGATGGCGCTGACCATGGCGCTGGTCGGGGAGACCATGCCGAAGGACCGGACCGGCAGCGCGATGGGGCTGCTCGGCACCATGTCGGCGATCGGCACCGCGCTCGGGCCTTCGCTGGGCGGGATGCTGATCGCAGGCATCGGCTGGCGGGCGATTTTCCTCGTCAACCTGCCGCTGGGATTGCTGGCGCTTGTGCTCGCCTATCGCAATCTGCCCGCGGACCGGCGCGCGGCCAGGCCCAAGGGCGCGGACTTCGACCATGTAGGTACCTTGCTGCTGGCCGGAACGCTGGCGGCCTATGCCCTGGCGATGACCATCGGGCGCGGCAGCTTCGGCGCGCTCAACCTCGCGCTGCTGTCAGCGGCGGTGTTCGGTGCGGGCCTGTTCGTATTCGCGCAGGCGAAGGTAGCCTCGCCGCTGGTCCGCCTGGCGATGTTCCGCGATCGCGCGCTGAGCTGCAGCCTGGCGGCGAGCCTCCTGGTCTCCACGGTGATGATGGCGACGCTGGTGGTCGGGCCGTTTTACCTTGCGCGCGGGCTCGGGCTGGATGCCGCGCTTGTCGGGCTGGTGCTGTCGGTCGGCCCGCTGGTCACGGCGCTCACCGGCGTGCCGGCCGGGCGCATTGCGGACCGCTTCGGCGCGCAGCGCATGACCCTCGCCGGGCTTGCCGCGCTGGCGGCCGGCTGCCTGCTCCTCGCCCTGCTGCCGGCGACGCTCGGTGTTCCCGGCTACCTTGCCTGCATCGTGGTCACCACCATCGGCTACGCGACCTTCCAGACCGCCAACAACACCGCCGTGATGGCCGATATCGCGGTGGAGCAGCGCGGCGTGATCTCCGGCATGCTCAACCTGTCGCGCAATCTTGGGCTGATCACCGGCGCATCGGTGATGGGCGCGGTGTTCGCGTTCGCCTCAAGGGCCAGCGATATCACCGCCGCGCAGCCCGCGCTGGTGGCGGCCGGCATGCGGACTACCTTCGGGGTCGCGGCGGTACTGATCCTGGCTGCGCTCGCCATCGCGGCAGCCGGCCGGACTTTCGGCACGCGCCCGGCATTGCCGGAGCGGGCCTGAGCGGAAGCGGAGGGTTGGGACAAAAACGGGAGGCGGATAAAAGCAGGGCGAGGACAGATTTGCCGGGCGGGGGCGCCCACAGCCCGTTTCCGCACCAAAACCACCCAAAAATCCCGCCAAATCAACCCTCTATGGTGGGCGCTTATGACGGTTTTCACTGCATCTTATGCCCGCACGGCGCCGTCACGGATTATAATGTTGCACTGCGATAGGGGAAGCTGGCCTAGAGGTACAAGGCACGGGTTTCTGCTATAATATTGAGAATGATTCTTATTTTATTTTGGTATTTAGTTATACCGAATTGTGATTTATGAGCGCATTCAACGAAGAAACCGTACTTTCCGTCAAGCACTGGACCGACCGCCTGTTCACCTTCACGACCACCCGTGACACGGCGCTGCGTTTTTCCAACGGCCACTTCACCATGATCGGCCTGAAGGTGAACGACAAGCCGCTGCTGCGCGCCTACAGCATCGTCAGCCCGAACTATGAGGAGCACCTGGAGTTTCTCTCCATCAAGGTGCCCGATGGCCCGCTGACCTCGCGCCTGCAGCACATCCAGCCGGGCGACAAGATCGTGGTCGGCCGCAAGCCCACCGGCACGCTGCTGTGCGACTACCTGCTGCCGGGCAAGCGCCTGTACCTGCTTTCCACCGGCACCGGGCTGGCACCGTTCATGAGCATCATCCGCGACCCGGAGACCTACGAGCGCTTCGAGAAGGTGATTCTCGTGCACGGCGTGCGCCAGGTCGATGAACTCGCGTATCACGACGTGCTGGTCGATCACCTGCCCAATCACGAGTACCTGGGCGAGCTGGTGGCCGACAAGCTGCTCTACTACCCCACCGTCACGCGCGAGCCTTACCGCAACATGGGACGCGTCACCGAGCTGCTGGAGTCCGGCAAGCTGACCACCGACCTTGGCCTGCCCGACCTTGATGCCGAGCACGACCGCGTGATGATCTGCGGCAGCCCGGGCATGCTGCGCGACCTCAAGCACATGCTGGAGTCGCGCAACTTCAAGGAAGGCAACACCACCCGCCCCGGCGACTTCGTCATCGAGCGCGCGTTCGCCGAGCAGTAAGCGGCTCGACGCAACGGCCGCCCGCGCGGCCTTTCGTTGCCGCCGCGCGCGACGCGCCGTCTTCGCTGCTCCCGCGGCGCCGGCTCACGGCATGTCGAACTCGTTGCCACCCGGAATCTGCGGCAGCCTGGCCGAGTACATGATCTTCCAGTTGTCGCCGTCCAGCGCGGCGTCCTTGCACACCAGGCTGGCGACGCGCTTGCCGTCCTTCTCGACGGCCACGCCTTCCTTGGTCCAGCCCTTGCCGAAGCCGCTGTAGACCACGTAGTCGTAGCCGCCGTTGGAGAAGCGGAAGTAATCGGCGCCCCCGCCCGAGTAGCCGTTCACGCCCCAGCGGAAGTATTTGCGGGGATGTTCCTTCGCCGCCGGGTAGGTCAGCTCCACCGCGCCCTTCTTGCCGAAGCGGTATTGGACCCAGCCCTGGTCCGGCGAAAGGTCGGGCGAGGCGCACAGCGAGGCGATTTTCGCGCCGACGTGGCAGGAGAAAGCGACCTGTTCGTCCTTGGCGCAAAGGGATGTGCCTGGGGCGGCGTGGGCGGATATGGCGCAAGCCTGGATGGCGAGGGCGGCGATCCGGACGATGGAACGAGGCGGCATGAGCGTAACGAAGCGTGTGTCGGGAAGGCGCATTCTAACGACGCGGCGCGCTTTCCTGCCCGACCTTGGCGTTGTTTAACCCGCCCGGGCCACTCCTTGCAGTATCATGCGGGGCTACCGTTCCAACCCGCCTTCCCATCGGCGCTCCCGACGCCGCTCCCGCCGTACCCATGTCGGATACTCCCCGCGCGCCGCTTTCGCGCCTGCCCCGCCCCGCCCTCTGGGGGCTGCTGCTTGTCATTTCGCTTGCCCTTTCCGCCGCGCTCGAACTGGCCGGCCTGCCCGCCGCGCTGTTGATCGGGCCGATGATCGCCGGCATCATCCTGGAGACCGGCGGCGGCTCGCTGCGCGTGCACCCGACCGCGTTCAACTACGCGCAGGCGGTGATCGGCTGCCAGATCGCGCGCGGCATCACGCCGGACATCGTGCACGGCCTGACGCGCCACGGGCTGCTGTTCATCGCGGTGGTCGGCGCGACGGTGGTGGCGTCCTGCGTGCTGGGTTGGATCATGGGGCGGCTGCGCATCATCCCCGGCACCACGGCGGTGTGGGGCCTGCTGCCGGGTGGGGCGTCGACGATGATGCTGATGGCCGAGGCCTACGGGGCGGATGCGCGGCTGGTGGCTTTCATGCAGTACATCCGCGTGGTGATCGTCACCCTGCTGGCGGCGCTGGTGGCGCATTACTGGGCGCATGTGTCGGGCTTCGGCGGACAGGGGATGGCGTGGTTCCCGCCTATCCATTGGGTACCGCTGTTGCAGACCCTGGCGCTGATCGTCGCGGGGGTCTATCTCGGGCGCGCCTCGCGCATACCGGCGGGCATCCTGCTGCTGCCGATGATCCTGGGGGCGGTGCTGCACCTCACCGGCCTGATGACGCTCGAGCTGCCGCCCTGGCTGCTGGCGCTCTCCTACCTGGGGCTGGGCTGGAACATCGGGCTGCGTTTCACGCGCGGGGTGCTGCAGGCGGCGTTGCGCGCACTACCACAAACGCTCGGGGCGATTTTCATCATCGTGCTGTTCTGCGCGGGGCTGGCCGGCTTGCTGGTGTGGCTCGCCGGGGTGGACCCGCTGACCGCGTATCTGGCGACCAGCCCGGGCGGCATCGACACGGTGGCGATCATCGCGGCGTCGGCGACGGCGATGAAGGTGGATGTGTCCTTCGTCATGTCGGTGCAGGCGATGCGGCTGTTGTTCATCTTGATCGCCGGGCCGCCGCTGTCGCGCTTTTTCGCGCGCGACCTGAAATACCGGCATCCGCAGGATTCTTGAGCAGCGGAACCTGCGGTCCGGCTGCGTGTCTCTATCGTATCCCCTTGCAAGGAGTAGCCATGCAAAGCGACGAACAGCAGATTCGCGACCTGGTGCGCACCTGGATGGATGCGACCAAGGCGGGCGAGATCGACAAGGTGCTGGAACTGATGACCGACGACGCGGTATTCCTCGTCCCCGGCCGCCCGCCGATGCGCAAGAGCGACTTCGAGCAGCAGGCCAAGGCACAGGCGGGGCAGAAGGGACAACCCGCCGCGGTGATCGACGGCAGGAGCGAGATCCAGGAAGTGACCGTGTCGGGCGACTGGGCTTTTTTGTGGAGCCGCCTGTCGGTCACCATGACCCCGCCCGGCGCGGCGACGGTGGAACGCGCCGGACACACCTTGACCGTATTCAAAAAAGACGGCGGCCGCTGGCGCCTGGCGCGCGACGCCAATCTGCTGGCAGTGGTGCAGAAGTAAAAGAGCGGCGCATTGCATGGCGCGCATCGCGCCGCCTTGCGGACCCTGCGCGGGCAAGGCCGGCGTGCCCGGCGCACCGCCTCAGTCCGCCTCTCAGCCCACCTTTCAGTCCACCTTGATGTTGCCCGCCTTGATCACACGCGCCCAGCGCTCGCGGTCTTCTTTCATGAAGGCGGCCATCTCGTCCGGCGTATTGCCGATCGGCGCGGCGTTGAGGTCGGCGTAGCGCTTGGCGATATCGGGCTGGCGCATGATCTCGGCGATGGTGCCGGAAAGCTTTTGCGCGATCTCCCTGGGCGTGCCCGGCGGCGCCACCATGCCGAACCAGGCCTCGGCGACCACGCCGGGCACGATCTCGCGCATCGCGGGAATGCCGGGCAGCACCGCCAGGCGCTCCTTGCTGGTCACCGCGAGCACCTTGAGGCGGCCAGCGCGCACGTACTGGCCGAAGGCGCCGATATTGCCGAACATCAGGTCGACGCGGCCGGCGAGCAAATCGGTGAGCGCGGGGGCGTCGCCCTTGTAGGGGATGTGGGTCAGGTTGACCTTGGCGTTGAGCTTGAACAGCTCGGCGGTCAGGTGCGCGGTCGAGCCGCTGCCCTGCGAGGCGTAGGTGAGCTTTTCCGGATTGGCCTTGGCGAAGGCGATCAACTCCTCGACGCTCTTGAGCGGCACGTCGGGGTGCAGCATCAGCACGTTGGGAATGACGGCGAGCACGGTGACCGGTACAAATTTGGTCGAGTCGTAGCCGAGCTTGGGATAGAGATTGAGGTTCACCGTGAGCGGCGGCGGCGGCGCGGCCAGCAGGGTGTAGCCGTCCGGCGGCGAGTTGTAGACGAACTCGGCGCCGATGTTGCCGGCGGCGCCCGAGCGGTTGTCCACCGTCACCGGCTGGCCCAGCCGGGTACCCAGCTGGTCGGAGATCAGGCGCGGCATCAGGTCGGCCGAGCCGCCCGCCGGGTTGGGCACGATGATGCGGATCGGCTTGCTTGGGTAGGCCGGGGTTTGCGCATGCGCCGCGCCGCCGAGCGCCAGGGCACAGGCCAGCAAGCCCCCGCCCAGATCAGGCAGATGCGCCAGGCGGGCAAGGCGATTGACAACGGCGTGCTTCGGTTTGAGGTCTGTGCGGGCCGGGCCCGTTGTATTTATGTTGCGGAGCATTCCATCCTCTGTCGCTAAAGGGGGATCACCAGCAAGGTTTCGATCGCGCGGGAATCATAGATGATATGGCGCTGTTTGAAGCGCGGCCCCGCGCCGTCGACCACCACCTGGTCGCGGCACTGGCCAGTGGAAAAAATCATCGAGGAGCCGTCGTGGTCCATGATGCGGATCACCGTATAGTTGGAACGCACCTCCAACACGCCATTCTCCTCGCCGATGATCTGCACGCCGCTGATCATGTGGCGGTAGTGGTGCGGCTCGTAGACATTGGCCACGCGCATCGACTTGATGCGGTCGCGCAGTTGCGCGGGCGAGGTGCAGTGGATTACCGCCAGAGGCAGGTTGCGATCGGTATTGAAGCGCGAGGCGACCTTGTATTCGCCGTCCCCGGTGAGCAGCGCGGCGACGTCCTCGACGCGGTTCTCGTCGATGGCGCGGGCCCATTCATAGATCAGGTTTTCGACCGCGCGGTAGTCGGTTTCACGGATCAGCACCGTCATCACAGCCCCATATCCTGACGGTAAACGTTCCAGAAATTGCGCAGCGCCCGCTCGGAGAGCTTGGTATCGCCGCCACTGGTGAGGGTCTTGCCCCCCATCTCGATGAAGGACTCGCCTTCCTGCGCATCGCCGATCGCCCGGTCGATCATCTCGCACACCGCCGCGTCTTCCACCGAGACGATGCCGGCGGAGCCCGCCAGGTTGGCCTGGGCCAGGCGCATGCGCGTCATCTCCTCGCTGTCGTCGGCGTAGCCGAAGTAGGTCCATACCAGGTCGGCCTCATGCGGCCCGCGCGGGATCAGCTGGCGCGTCGCCAGGCTGTTGGAGATCTGGTGCATCACGAAGCCGGGGTAGAGGGTGAGGATCTGGATGCTCACGCCGTCGCCGAATTCGTCGACGCGCTTGAGCAGGCTCCTGTCTTCGAGGGTATAGGCGTCGTTGTGCGAACGCAGGGTGGAGGTGGTGTCCTTGTAGTCGCTGGAGGACTGCTCGGTGCCGGCCTTGGTGTAGAAGTAGACGTGGCGCCCGGCGTCGTCCAGCACCATGCGCGACTCCTGCGACTGGCGCGACAGGCCGAAGGTGCCGTAGAAAGTATGCAGGATGTTGGCGTGATAGGCGTCGCGCGGGTTCTCGTGATAGGACTTCCAGTTCGCCCTGATGCGCTGCGTGTCGTAGCCCAGCACTTTCAGCGGGCCCTTGAGCACCCGGCGCATGCCCTCGCCCACCGCGCCTACCCATTCCTCGAACGGCGCCACTTCCTTCGAGAAGGTGCCGAAGACCACGCCGTGGAACACCGCCACGCGCAGGGTCTTGAGGCCATGCTCGGCAAGCTGGAAGTCCGGCGGCAGGCCGCCCACGCCTTTGAGCCCCTTGCGGAAGGCGGCGGCGGTGAGGTCGCCCTTCAGGTTGTAGATCCAGGCGTGGTAGACGCAGTACAGCTCCTTAGCCTTGCCGAAGGCTTCGCGGCACACCATGTTGCCGCGGTGCGCGCAGCGGTTGAGCATGGCATGCACGCTGCCGTCCTCGGCGCGGGTGACGATCACCGGCAGCTCGCCGACGAAGGTGGTCTTGTAGTTCCCGGCTTCCGGAATCTCGGCTTCCAGGCCCAGGTAGTGCCAGGCCTTGCCGCGGAAAATCGAGGTCTGCTCGCGGGCGTAGATTTCCGGGTCGTTGAAGACCCAGTAGGGCACGCGGGTGTAGCCCTCCTCGGGCCATGCGTATGCGGCGGGTGCCTTCTCGGGCGCGTTCATTTGTTGCTCCTGCTCAAACCCGGCGCGGCGAGACGCGCCTTCAATTGTCCGGACCGGTGTGGCGCGCCCCGCGTTCACGCGGGCAGCTTCCGGCTGGTCTGCAAATCATACGTGAAAGCGCCGCTCCATTAACCTGATTCGGCACATCACCGCGGTACGCTTGCGCGACCCAGCCGCCCCACCTATGTCGCTCCGGTCATACCAGTTTTTACGTCCGCGCGCCCCTTTCAATCCGTATAACTTGTCACGTCCATCTTGTATAAGCTAAGCTCGGGGGCCTACATGCGCTTGTCATGCAAATGTCTGGACATTTTAGCGCGAGGGGGTCGCGCGGCGGATTTTTCAAACGGGGATAAAAAATGAAACTGGAGAACGGGGCAGGGGTACGGCATCGGCTATGGCTGGGCGCGGCGCTGCTGGCCGCGGCATGGGCGATGCCGGCGGCGGCGCAGCCCAAGGCGAAAGAGGCGGCGGCGCCCGCCGAGATCGTGATCGGCCATGTGGCCGGCTTCACCGGGCCGGTGAAAAAGACCGCCGACGAAATCGCCGCCGGGGCCAAGGTCTACATCGAGGCGGCCAACGCGCAGGGCGGCGTGCTGGGCAAGAAGATGCGCCTGGTCACGGCCGACGATACCTTCGTGGCGGCCAATACCGTCAAGGAAGTACTGGCCATGGAAGGCCGCGTTGTCGCCCTGCTGCCTCTGCTGGGCTCGGCGAACATGGGCGCGGTACTCAAGGGCGAGGTGCTGGAGAAGATTTCCTTCCCGGTGCTGGGCGCGATTCCCAGCCAGGGGTCTTACCACGGCAAGATGCAAAAGAACCTGTTCCACTTCCGCGCCAGCGATACCGACCAGCTGGAAAAGATCGTCGAGCAGCTCACCAGCACCGGCGTGAAAAAGATCGCCATCTTCGCGCCCAACAACCCGAACGGCAAGGAGGGCGCGGCCAACATCGACGCCGCCCTGCAAAAACGCGGCCTGAAACTGGCGGCCAGCGGGTTGTACGAGATCGTGGCGAACGCCGACTATGGCCCGCAGATCAAGGTGATGGTCGAGAGCAAGCCGGACGCGATCATTTTCCTGGGACCGTCGGTGGCGGTGGGCGACATCACCAAGAAGCTGCGCGACGCCGGCGTGAATGCATCGCTGTTCGCCGCCTCGTACACCGACCCGAACGTGATCATCAAGGCCGCCGGGCAGCAGGCGGCGCGCGGCTTCGCGATCGCGCAGGTGTTTCCCAATCCGCGCAACAAGGTGCTTCCGCTGGTCAAGCAGTTCCGCGCCGACTTCGAGAAATATGGCGATGTAAAAGGCGAGCCGACCTATATCAACCTGGAAGGCTATATCGCGGCGCGCCTGGTGGCCGACGCGGTACGCAAGACCAAGGACGCCTCGCCCGAGGGCGTGCGCCGCGGGCTGGAGCAGTTGCACGAAACCGACCTGGGCGGTTTCGTGGTCGACTTCTCGTCGACCCAGCATTCGGGCTCGAAGTGGGTGGAACTGTCGATCATCGACGGCAGCGGCAAACTGGTGTTCTGAACCGGACACAGTCCAAAACAAAAAGGCCCCCCGAGCGGGTAGCCTCAGACTGCTGACAAAGCAGGTTGTTGCGAACAGGGCCACACCAACTCCCGCGCCGCGCCCTCTGACTTCGGGGGATTCAAAGGGGGCTTGCCCCCTTTGTCAACAATCTGCGGCCACCCGAGCGGGTGGCCTTTGGTTCGCCCCCTTGCGGCTATTCGAGGGTGATGTTGTTGCTTTTCACCAGCGCCGACCAGCGGGTGATCTGCCCCTGCAGGAACTTGGCGAATTCCTCCGGCTTGTTGCCCACCGGCTCGATGCCGATCGCCTGCATCTTCTGCCGCACCTCGGGGTTTTCCACCGCCTTGTGCACGGCATCGGCCAGCTTGTTCACGATGTCTTTCGGCGTGGCCGAGGGGACAAAAAATCCGTTCCACTCCACCACCTCGAAATCCTTGAAGCCGGACTCGATCATGGTCGGCACCTCGGGCAGCACTTCCATCCGCTTGCGCCCGGTGACGGCGAGCGCGCGCAGCTTGCCGGCCTTCACAAAACTGAGCCCGGAGATCGGATTGCCGAAATAAGCGTTGACCTGCCCTGCCACCAGATCGGTAATGGCCGGCGCGCCGCCCTTGTAGGGCACGTGCAGCCAGTCGATCTTGGCTTCGTTGCGCAGCAGCTCCCCGGCCAGATGGGCCGTGCTGCCCGGGCCGTAGGAGGCGTAGGAGAGCTTGCCGGGGTTGGCACGCGCGTAGGCGATGAACTCCTTGATGTCCTTGTAGGGCGCGTTGGCGGGCACCAGGACGATGTTGGGCATGTTCAGCGCCTGCGAGACCGGAGTCAGGTCCTTCTGCGGGTTATACGACATCTTGCGCACCCCGGCGTTGACCGCGTAGGGGAAGGTGTCGTACAGCATGGTGTAGCCGTCGGCGGGCGCGGCCACGGCCGCGGCGCCGGCGATCATGCCGCTGGCGCCGGTGCGGTTGTCGATGATGAACTGCGTGCCCAGGGTAGTGCCCATGTACTGGGTGACCAGGCGCGCGTTCACGTCCGCGCCGCCGCCGGGGGAGTAAGGCACCAGCACCTTGATCGGCTTGGCGGGAAACGCCTGGGCGCGCGCGGTACGCGGTAACGCAAGGGGCAGTGCCGCCGCGGCCGCGCCCATCGCCAGGAGGGCGCGGCGCTTTTGCGAAATCTGGGTCGTCATGAATTGTCTCCGGTTATAAGAAAGCAAAATCGTCAGGCGGGCGCGAAGCCGTAGAGCCGGGCCGGATTGTCCACGAAAATGCGCTGGCGCAGGTTCGCAGCCCCGATCCAATCATTGAAGCAGTCGAGCATGTGCGCATCATCGGGCTTGGCGGCCTTCTCGGTCGGATGCGGCCAGTCGCTGCCCCACACCAGGCGCTCCGGGGCGATGCGGGTAAAGGCGCGCACCACGCCGGCGCGGCTGGCATAGCCTGGGCCAACGTCATCGAGATACGGACCGGAGAGCTTGACCCAGGTGCGGCCCGCTTCGATCAGGCGCGCGACGATGGCGAAGGCCGGGTGGTTCTCGGCTTGCGGCCGCGGCAGGCGCGCCATGTGGTCGAACACCAGCGTGGTGGGCAGGCGCATCAGCATCGCCTCGTTCGCCACGATCTGGTCGCCGCGCCAGTGCAGTTGCAGGTGCCAGCCGAGCGCATGCACGCGCGCGGCGAGAGGTTCCACCCATTCGAAGCGGGTCACGGCGGTGGAAGGATCGAACAGCGTGAAGCGGATGCCGCGGATGCCCTGCTCGTGCAGCTCGCGCAATTGCGTGTCGGTCACCTCCGGATTGAGCACGGCGACACCACGCGCGTTGGCGATGCCCAGTTCTGCGATCGCCTCAAGGGTGGCGCGGTTGTCGAAGGCATGCGCCGCGGGGTTGACGATCACCGCGCGGCTGGTCCCGTTGCGCGCCTGCAGCAGGCGGTACTCGGCGACCGTGGCGTTCGGCAGCACGGCAGGGCCGGAAGCATGGCGCGGATCGTAGATGTGGATATGCGAGTCGCAGGCGTCCGGCGGCAGCGCGATCTTCGGAGTTGCCGTACCGAAGCTGTGTGGAACCGGCGCGCTCATTGCCCGCTCCCCTGCTTGAGAAACATGGCGTTGTGCTGCCCCAGGATCGGCGCGGCGAACGGCACCGGACCGGGGGTGCGGCCGAACTTGATCGGGTTCTTGAAGCCGCGATAGCTTCCCACCACCGGGTGCTGGTACACCGCCAGCATGTCCTCGGCCGCCACCTGCGGGTCGTCGAACATGTCTTCCACCGTGCGCGCGGCGGCGCAGGGCACCTCTTCGCCGAACAGCGCCTCCCATTCGAGGGCACTGCGCGAGCCCAGCGCCTGGTGCAGGCGTGGCAATATCTCCGCCTGGTGCGTGTTGCGCTTGCGCACGCTGTCGTAGCGCTCGTCCGCCGCGAGTTCCGTGAGCCCGGTCTTCTCGCACAGCGCTTTCCAGAAATGCGGCGTGTTGGCGGAGATGTAGAGCCAGCCTTCGCGCGTCGGATGAATGCCGGTGATGCCGCCGGAGCGCATGTCGCGCCCGACCTCGGCGCCCTCGCCCTCGGCCCAGATCAGGCGTGCCGACTGCATGGTGAGCGCGCTGCGCAGCAGCGAGACGCCGACGAACTGCCCCTGGCCGCTGCGCTCGCGTTCGTACAGCGCGGAGGACACACCGGCAGCCACCAGCGCCGCGGCGTAATAGTCCACCACCGAGCCGTAGAGTATCTCCGGCGGGCCGCCCTTCTTGCCCTGCATCACCGTCATGCCGGTCATGGTCTGCAGCACCTGGTCGTAGCCCGCCTTGCCGCGCAGCGGGCCGGTTTCGCCGTAGCCGCTGACGGCGCAGTAGATCAGGCACGGGTTGAGGCTCTTCAGCTGCTCGTAGCCGATGCCCAGGCGCTCCGGCACGCCGGGGCGGAAGTTGTGCACCAGCACGTCGGCGGTGCGCGTGAGGTCAAGCAGCGCCTGCAGCTGTTCCGGCTGTTTCAGGTCCAGCATCAAGCCCAGCTTGCTGCGGTTCACGCCAAGAAAGGCGCGGCTTTCGCTCTCCAGAGTGGAAGGATATTTGCGCAGGTTGTCGCCGGCCGGCGGCTCGATCTTGATCACCTCGGCACCCTGGTCGGCCAGCAGCGAGCAGCCGTAGGGGCCGGCGATGTAGGCGGAGAGGTCGAGGACACGCAGGCCGCTCAATGGGCCGGCTTGCGAAGAGTTGGTCTGGTTCATGTCTGGGCCCCGTTCGGGTTCATGCGCATCAATCGGTCCGGCGTCATCTCGGTGAGGGTGTTGATGCCGAGCAGCGCCATGTTGCGGTGGATCTCTTCGCGTAGCAGGGCGATGGCATGGCGCACGCCCGCTTCGCCCGCCACGCTGGCGGCGTAATTGAAGGGCCGGCCGACGAACACGAATTTCGCGCCCAGCGCCAGCGCCTTGAGCACGTCGTTGCCGCGGCGGATGCCGCTGTCCATCATCACCGGAATATCGCGGCCCACTGCTTCGACGATGCCCGGCAGCACGCGCAGCGGCGCGACCGTGCCGTCGAGCTGGCGCCCGCCGTGGTTGGAGACGATGACGCCGTCCGCCCCATGCTCGCGCGCGGTCGCCGCGTCCGCCGCGTGCATCAAGCCCTTGACGATCAGGGTGCCGGTCCAGCGCTTGCGGATCAGCGCCAGGTGGTCCCAGTGCAGGTGGTCGCGCGCGCCGAAGTCGCGCATCGCGTTGCGCGCCAGTATCGGCGCGCCGCGCGTGGCCTGTGAGTTCTCGAAATGCGGCATGCCGTGCTGCACGCAGGTGCGCAGGAAAGTGCCCAGGCTCCAGGCCGGATGGGTCAAGCCATCCCAGAACAGCGAAGCGCTGGGGCGCAGCGGCGTGGAAAAGCCGGCGCGGATGTTGTTTTCGCGGTTGCCCGAGACCGGCACGTCGGCGGTCACCACCAGGGTCTTGTAGCCGGCCGCCTCGACGCGGCCCAGCAGTTTGAGGATGCGCTCCGGCTCGCCCGGCACATAGGCCTGGAACCAGGCTTCCGGGTTGGCCGCGATTACGTCCTCCATGCGAATCAGGGAGGAGCCGCTCATCACCATCGGCACGTTGCTGCTCGCCGCCGCCCGCGCCAGCACCAGGTCGCCGCGGTACGCGGCCAGCGCCGCCATGCCCATCGGTGCGATGCCGAAGGGGCTGGCCCATTCACGCCCGAACAAGGTGGTGGCCTGGCTGCGCCGCGAAGTCGCCACGAACGCGCGCGTGATGAAGCCGTAATCGCCGAACGCACTGCGATTGTCGTTCAGCGACGCATCGGTCTCGCAACCGCCCGACACATAAGCCCAGACCCGGCGCGGCAGGTGCCGATACGCGGCCCGCTCGAAGTCGTCCAGCGAAAGATAGCGCGCGAGGGCCGCCATGCTCACTCTGGCTGGATATTGGCCGCCTTCGCGACCTGTTTCCAGCGCGCGATTTCGCTGCCGATCAGCTTGCCGAATTCGGCCGGAGTCAGGGGCGCGGGCTCGGCACCTTCGCGCAGGAAGAACTCTTTCATGTCCGCCCCCGCCACTGCCTTGTTGATCTCGGCGTTCAGCTTGTCCACCACCGCTTGCGGCGTGCCGGCGGGCGCGAGCACGCCCCACCACAGTTCCGCTGCCGAGCCCTTGTAGCCGCTTAGCTCCAGCGACGGCAGATCCGGCGCCACCGCCGAACGCGCCGGGCTGGTGACGGCGAGCGCGCGTACCTTGCCCGCCTTGACCTGCGCGAGGATCGACGGGGCGCTGGCAATCAATATCTCGGTCTGCCCGCCGATCAGGTCGGTTACCGCCGGGCCCATGCCTTTATAGGGCACGTGGGTCAGCTTGACGCCGGCGGAAGCCATGAAGAGGTGGGTGGTGAAATTGTTGATGCTGCCCACGCCCGACGTGGCGTAATTGAGCTTGGCCGGGTTGGCTTTGGCATACGCGACCACTTCCTGCACGGACTTGTAGGGCGTGGTGTTCGACACGGTGAACAGCAGCGGCCCCTTGGCGAGCATCGCCACCGGGGCGAAGCTTTTGATCGGGTCGTATTGCAGCGTGTTCATGATCGCCGCGCTGGTGGTGAAGGTCGAGGACAGCACCACCAGGGTATAGCCATCCGGCGCCGCCTTGGCGACGTAGGTGTTGGCCACCAGGCCCTGCGCGGCCGCCTTGTTGTCGACGATCACCGGCTGGCCCCAGGCCTCGGTGAGTTTCTTGCCGATGGCGCGCGCGAACAGGTCGTTCGAGCCGCCGGGGGCGCTGCCGACCACGATATTGATCGGCTTGGCGGGGTAGTTGCCCTGGGCGAATGCGGACTGCGGCGCGACCGTGGCGGCAACAGCGGCGCAGAAGGCGGCGCCTTGCGTGGCGGCGCCAATGGAAATGCGGAACATGCGTGTCTCCTGAATCCTGTTTTGCAGGGCGCTGCTGATGCGGCGCCTGATCGTGCGGGCGTTGTGCGGATGTCGTGCGTGCATCGCCCGGGCATTACTCGGGCAGCAACCCCAGTCCTTCGGCGGTGGCGACGATCGCGCGGGCACGCGCCACGAAGGGCGGGTCTATCATCTTGCCGTCCACCACATAGGCGCCCACGCCCTTGGCGTCGGCTTCGCGCGCCGCCGCCACCACTTTCAGCGCATGCGCGATCTCCTCGTTGCTGGGGCGGAACACCTCGTTGGCGGTGGCGATCTGCGAAGGGTGGATGCAGCTCTTGCCGAGAAAGCCGAAGCGCCGCGCCAGCTCGGCCTCGGCGCGGTAGCCCGCCTCGTCCTTGATGTTGGCGTAGGCCGAATCGTAGGCGAACACGCCCGCCTCGCCGGCTGCCATGCGCACCGCGAACATCGCCTGGCGCACCGCGCTCACCTCGCTGCGCACGATGCCCAGCGGCTCGAACAGGTCCGCCAGGCCGAGCTGCAGGCCGCAAACGCGCTTGTGCGCTCCGGCCAGTTCGGCCGCCATGCGCAGGCCCCTGGCCGATTCGATATTGAGCAGCAGCTTGACCTTTTGGGTCACGCCGTTGGCGGCCTCGGCGCGCTCGATCGCGGCGACGGCAGCGCGCACGTCTTCCACGCTGCCCGGCTTGGGCAGGTTGACCGTGTGCAGGCCGGGCTGCACCACCGCGTCGATATCGGCGGCGAAATGCGGGGTGTCCATCGCATTGACCCGCACGATCAGGGTCTTGTTGCCGGCCTGCGCGGCGTTGGCGAGGAGAAATTCGCGCATCGTCTTGCGCGCTTCCGCCTTGCGGTCGGCCGCGACCGAATCTTCCAGGTCGAAAGACAGGGCATCGGCAGCGCCGGCCAGTGCCTTGGCGAACAGCTCGGGGCGCGAGCCGGGTACGAACAGTTTGCTTCTCATGTTTGTCTCCTGCGCGGCGGGAATTTTGGGATCAGCCCACCGGAGCGCGCAGTTTACTCTCCACAAAACAAAGATAAACCGGGATGTCGTATCATCAATTAATAGAAAATCTATCAATCCGGATTCGCATTGAAAGCACGGCCATGGACACCCAGTTCCTGCACAGTTTTCTCCTCACCGTCGATGCCGGTTCGATGTCCGAGGCGGCGCGGCGTCTGGACCTGACCCCGGCGGCTGTCGCCCAGCAGATTCGCGCCCTGGAGCGCGAACTGGGCACGCCGCTGCTGGCCCGCGCCGGCCGCACCGTCGGCCCCACCGAGGCCGGTCACCGCCTGGCCGAGCGCTCGCGCGCCCTGCTGCGCGAGTTCGGCAACCTGAAGGCCGCGGTGAACGAGGAGGTGGCGACCGGCGAGTTGCGCATCGGCGCCATCAATACCGCGCTCCTCAGCCTGATGCCGGCGGCGCTGGCGCGGTTCTCAAGCGCGCATCCGCAGGTGCGCGTGATGATCCAGTCGGGCAGCTCGGCGGAGCTCTTCGAAGGGGTGCAACGCGGCGACCTCGATGCCGCGATCTGCCTGCATCCGCAGTTCGCCCCGCCCAAGACGATCGCCTGGGTGCTGCTACGCGACGAGCCGCTGGTGGTGCTGGCGCCGGCGCGGCTGGCGCGGCGCGATCCGCACACCTTGCTGGCGCGCGAGCCCTTCATCCGCTATGACCGCGGCGTCTCCGGCGGCAAACAGGCGGACCGCTACCTGCGCCGCGCCGGCATCGTGCCGCGCGAACGCTATGAGCTGGGCTCGCTCGCCGCGATCGCCATGATGGTGGACCGCGGCCTGGGCGTCTCCCTGGCACCGGACATCGCCTCGCCGCTGACACGCGGCCTGAAGGTGGCGAAACTTGCCCTGCCGCTGCCCACCGAATCGCGCCGTTTCGGCATCGCCTGGCAGCGCGCCTCGGTGCGCGCGCCTGATCCGCGGCCTGATCGAGAGCGCCAGGCTGGCGGTGCAGGCGCCGGCCGGTGCTTGAGGGCGAAACGCAAACGCCACCTTGCGGTGGCGTTCTCGTGCCCGCGAAGCCTACCCTTCAGATATGCCACTCCTGCACCCCAGGCGCTTCGGCCAGGCTGCTCAGCACCAGCAGTTCGCTCATCACCTCGAACGGAAAGCCCTGGCGGCTGCCGCGCTCGTCGACGATCAGCTTGCGCAGGAAGGCAACCGATTCAGGCTCGCCCCAGGTGGCGACAATGCGTTCGAGCAGATGCGGGTAGCTTTCCTCCAGCGCGCTGCGCACTTCGATGCGCTGCGGCGCCGGGCGGGCAAAGGCGCGCTCGATCAGTTCGGGGTCGATCAGCACCGGGGGGCCGGCCATGGGCACGGCCTGGGCGCAATTTTCCGCCTCCAACTGCTCGCGCAGGCGCTCGTCGAGCATGGCGAAGGAATTGGTGAAGCGCATCGCGTCCACGTCCGGCGGCGACGGCGGCTTGCGGCGGAGCATTTCCATCGGCTGGGTCACCTCGGGAGCCGGATAGGAAGCCAGGCCTGGCGCGGGGTCGGGCGCTATCATGTCTTCATCCAGGGTGAACATCACGCCGGTATTGCCGCGCCGGTCACGGGCGCGACGTTCCTGCAGCAGGGACGTGAGGGCGCCCTCGAGCCATTTGACCCGCGTTTCGAGTTCCTCGATGCGTTGCCGGCTCTCCGCCGGGCCCAGCGCTTCGCTCATGATGCAGTCCTTGGTATCCATAGTCCGAATATAAAAGATACAGATCTCTCTTGGTGCGATCTGTAGCAAAGAGTAACAACATGTAACGATTATCGGCGCAACCTCGGGTTTGGAGAGCAAAAACGTGGTGAAATTCCCGTCTGTTTGCGGAATTTCGCACACGAAAAAAGTTAAATAATGAAAACTGCACTGATCTGCGGCGTGTCGGGCCAGGATGGGGCCTATCTTGCGCAGTTCCTTTTGCGCAAGGGATACACGGTGCACGGCGGCACCCGCGCCGTGCTGCCCGCATTGCTTCCCGCATCGCCTCCCGCATTGCCTCCCACGGGTCCGCCCAATCTGCGGCGCCTGGGAATTGCCGACCACGTACAGGTGCATGCGATCGACCTGAACGATGCAGCGGCTGTACGCGGCTGCCTGGCGCAACTGCGGCCCGATGAAATCTATTACCTCGCCGGCCAGAGTTCGGTCGGCCTGTCGTTCCAGGCCGCCGCCGCGACGCTGGAGAGCCATACCGTTGGCACCCTGAACCTGCTGGAGGCGATCCGCCAGCTTGGCCTCTCCACGCGCTACTACAACGCCTGCTCCAGCGAGTGCTTCGGCAACACCGGCGAAGTTCCCGCCGACGAAACCACGCCCTTTGCCCCACGCAGCCCCTACGCCACCGCCAAGGTCGCGGCCTACTGGGAAGCGACGCGCTACCGGCAGGCGCACGGCCTGTACGTCTGCTCCGGCATCCTGTTCAACCACGAATCGCCACTGCGCCCCGAACACTTCGTCACCCGCAAGGTGGTGGCTGCCGCCTGCCGCATCGCGGCCGGCAGCGGCGAGACCCTGGCACTGGGCGATCTGGAGGTGCAGCGCGACTGGGGCTGGGCGCCGGAATATGTGGAGGCGATGTGGGGCATGCTGCAGCAGGAGACGCCGGATGACTTCGTCGTCGCGACCGGCCGCAGCCACAGCCTGCGCGAGTTTGTCGCCGCCACCTTTGCGGTGCTGGACCTGGACTGGCAGCGCCATGTGGGCACCAGCAGCGAGCTGCTGCGACCGGCGGAGATCCACGTCAGCCGCGCCAACCCGGCGAAGGCGGCGGCGCGCCTGGGCTGGCGCGCCGATTACGGCATGCGGGAGGTGATCGCCGCGATGGTCGCGGCCGAGCAGGAACGGTTGCGCGCGCGCGGCGCTACTGCGGCTTGATGCCCGCGTCGCGGATGATCCTGCCCCACTTCTCCTGCTCACCCTTGATGTAGCGGTCCGCCTCCGCCATGGTGCTGCCCAGCGGGTCGGCGCCCAGGCCGATCAGCTTTTGCTTGACCTCGGGCTTGGCGACCATGCGGTTGATCTCGGTATTGAGCCTTGCCAGCACCTCCGGCGGCGTGCCCCTGGGCGCGAGCAGGGCGAACCAGCCCAGCACCTCGAAATTGGCCAGCGCCCCGCCCGACTCGGCCACGGTGGGCACCTCCGGCACCAAAGCACTGCGCTTGCCGCCGGAGACGGCGAGCGCGCGCAGATTGCCTGCCTTCACGTGCGGCACGATCACCGCGACGTTTTCGAACAGCATGGGCACGCGCCCGGCCAGCACGTCGGGCATCAGCGCGCCGGTGCCTTTGTAGGGCACGTGCACGATGTCGACCCCGGCGCTGCGCTTGAGCAGCTCGCCCGCCAGGTGCTGCGCGGTACCGGGGCTGGAGGAGGCAAACTCGATCTTGCCGGGGTTCTGCCTGAGGTAAGCGATCAGGCTTGCCATGTCCCTGGCCGGCATCGAGGGATGCACCACCAGCAGGTAGGGCGTGGCGGCGATCATGGCGATCGGCACCAGTTCGGATTCGGCGTAAGGCAGGGTCGCGTAGAGCGCGGGCACGGTGCCGTGCGCCGAGGAGACCACCAGCAGGGTGTGCCCATCCGGCGCCGCCTTGGCTACCAGGCCGCCGGCGATGATGCCGGAAGCCCCGCCGCGGTTGTCGACCACCGCGGGCTTGCCCAGGGCCTCGCCCAGTTCCTGCGCCACCAGGCGCCCGACCACGTCGGTGGTGCCGCCGGGCGGAAAGCCGACCAGCACCTTGATGGCTTGCGTGGGATAGATTTGCGCCGCGGCGGGGCTGCAAACCAGGAAAGCCAGCAGCGCGGCCATGCCGGCGCGCATCATGGGTTTGAACATTGTCTCCACCTTGTCGATTATTCATGCGCCGATCCTCGCGCATTGAATGCATGGGACGGTCTGACCGCATCCTAGGGCCCCCTTGGGCCGGCGTCAATTCATCGATGCGCGAGGCAAGTGCCGCATAAGCAGGCGCGCCCGGCCTCGGCATGGACAAGGCCGGGTGAAAGGTCTACATTTGGCCGATAAAGAAGCCTCAGATCACGGAGACAAACATGTCCGGCATCACCGTCACCCCGGTCGGCTACGCGCTCGGCGCGGAAGTCACCGGCATCGACCTGGCCCAGCCCCTCTCGAAAGCCGACGCCCAGGCAGTGCTGGAGGCCTGGCACAAGCACCTGATCCTGGTCTTCCCGGACCAGCGCATCACCCCGCAACAGCAGATCGACTTCAGCCGCCATTTCGGCGACCTCGATGCGCACGAGAGCCAGCCCTTCAACCGGCACCCCGAGTACGACGAGATCATGCTGATCACCAACAAGCTGGTGCGCGGCAAACCTTCGCAGACCAAAACGGCGGGGCAGAACTGGCATACCGACCTCTCCTACACGATCCGCCCGGCCAAGGGCACCACGCTCTACTGCCTGGAAAAGCCCCCGGTGGGCGGCGACACCATGTTCGCCAACATGTACCTGGCCTACGAGACCCTGTCGGACAAGATGCGCCAGTTTCTCGACGGACTGGAGGGTGTGCATGACGCCAGCCTGGTGGCCAGCCTGGACAAGCGCGACCCGGCGCTCACCGCCGAGTTCAAGCGCCTCAACCCCCTCGTGGTTCATCCGGCGGTGCGCACCCATCCGGGCACCAGCCGCCGCGCGCTGTACGTGAACCAGCGGGTGCGCAATTTCCTCGGCATGAGCGAGGGCGAAAGCCGCGCGATCATCGACTACCTGTGCGATTACTCGGTGTCGCCGCGCTTTGTCTACCGGCATCGCTGGCGCCTGAACGACCTGATCATGTGGGACAACCGCTGCCTCACGCATCTCGCGATCGGCGATTACGACCCGGCCGAGCCGCGCCACATGCTGCGCACTTCGCTGCTGGGCGAGTACGTCGGCCGCCTGCTCAATCCGGCGGATGGCGCGGCGGCAGCGCAAGCGGCGAAGAGTTCATCCGACATCGCGGTGGCGATCAGCAACGCGCACGATTGATCTGTTGCGCGGGGAGTAAAAGGGACGGCGGCGCCGTCCCCAGACTGCTGACAAAGCAGGTTGTTGCGAACCGGGTCACACCAACCCCCGCGCCACTCCCTCTGATTTCGGGGGATTCAAAGGGGGGCTTGCCCCCTTTGTCAACGACCTGGGGACGGCGATGCCGCCCCTTACTCCTGGCGCACCCGCCGCTACTGATGCAGTGCCTCCGGCCCCAGAATCGAGATGCGCATGCGGTTCTTGATGTACGAAGCCTCGCGCGGCGGCAGCACCAGGGGCAGCTTTTCCGGGTCCACCTTCACCTGCGCGAACAGCGGGCCGCGCTGCAAGTCGATCAGCGGGCGTATCCGCAGCACGTCCTTCTGCGCCGTCACGTTCATGGTGCGCGCGAAGCCCGCCGCCTTCGCCATTCCCGCGAGATCCACGCCAAAGCCGGTGTGGGTGGCCTGCATGCCGGTCTCGCCGTAGTGCTCGTTATCCAGGACGATGATGGAGAGATTCTTCGGCTTTTGCACCGCGATGGTCGCCAGCGCGCCGAGCCCCATCAGCATCTCGCCGTCACCGGTGATCACCAGTACGCGGCGCCTGGGCTGGGCCAGCGCCAGGCCCAGGCCGATCATGGCGGCGGAGCCCATCGCGCCCCAGAGCGGGAAATTGTTGTCGTGGTCACCGGCGCTGGTGATGTCCCAGGCGGGCGCGCCCAGGCCCGCGACCACCAGCATGTCGCCGCGCTTTTTCAGCAGTTCCTTGACCACCACCCGGCGGCGCAATTGCAGTTCACTCATGGTCTTCCTCCGTGGGCTTGGTCAGTTTGCGGAAGTCCTTGGCACCGATCACCCGCTGGCCGATCAGCACGGCGACCGGGCGGAAAGTGTTGAAGGCCAGGCGCAGGCCGGAGGAGACCATCTCGGGCACATCAAGCGGCGTATCGGCGCGCTGGACGATCACCCCACAGGCTTCCAGCACCGCCGGGGTCGAGTGGCCCATCGGCATCTGCGCCGCGTTGAATTCACCGTGGTCGCCACGCATGGTCACCAGCATCAGGAGCGGCATCTGCGCGGCCACCGGCAGGGAGAGCATGTTGATGCAGTTGCCCACGCCGCTGCTTTGCATCAGCAGCACGCCCTTCTCGCCGCCCAGCCAGGCGCCGGCCAGGAGGCCCACGCCTTCCTCTTCCGTGGTCAGGCGCACCACCTTCATGCGCGAATCCGCCTCGCAAAGACGGATCAGGCGCGCATGCCCGGCATCGGGCACCAGGGCCACCTGCGCCACACCCGCCTCCACCAGCATGGCATGCACCTGCTCGGGCCAGTCCACCGCGCCGGCCGGCATCGCCGGGTTCATCTCGATCACGCGCGGCGCGGCGGCACGCCTGGCCGGCGCGCTCTTTCGTACCGCGGCGCGCGCCGGGGCACGGGCCGCCGGACGCGCGGCTCTTGTTTTTGTGTTCAATTCCGTCTCCTTGGATGTGTGACAGGCGCGACGATCTTACCCCCGCCCCCGGGCGTTTTCCTAAGGGCGCGCGCTCATGATTCGTATTAGCCCGCCCAGCCCCGCCCCGGGCCTGTCACAAAAAACCGCTTTCCCGTCCCAAAATAAATGGTATAAACTATTTATACCTTTTAACCAGAACCCAAGGATCACCCGCATGGCCACCCAGACCTCCGCAGCCAAGAAACCCGCGGCAAAAAAGCCCGCCGCGAAGAAGCCTGCCGCCAAGCCGGCCGCAAAGAAAGCCGCTCCCGCCAAAGCTGCCAAGCCGCCGGTGAAGCAGAAAGTACAAGCCAAGGCGGCGCCGAAGAAAAAGGCCCCCGCCCCGGCAACCGACGAGCAGAAGGTGGTGCGCGACGGCTTTACCATGCCGCAGGCCGACTATGACAAGATCAAGGCGCTCAAGGCGCTGTGCCTGAAAAACGGCGTCGAGGTGAAAAAGAGCACGGTGCTGCGCGCCGGCCTGCAGGCCCTGCAAGCCCTCCCGGCTGCCGAGCTGCTCGCCGTGATCGCCGCGCTGGCGCCGATCAAGGCCGGGCGCAAGAAGAAAAAAGAGTAAGGCGCCGAAACTTCCCGCCGCCTTTGCGCTCCCAGACTTCACCATGCTCCCCCATCCGCTACCCGAACTGGAAGCCCTGGAGCGCCTGATCGAAGGCGCCCCGGCGGATCTGGCGGTGCGGCGCGTCTGCGAGGTGTCCGTCACAAATGGCGGGGGCGAGCAAAAGCTGCCCGTCTACGCCCTGGCGCTGGGCAACCCGGACCCGAAAGTGCCCGCGGTGGGCTTTTTCGGCGGGGTGCACGGCCTGGAGCGGATCGGCACGCAAGTCCTGCTGTCGTTTCTCGACAGCCTGCTGGCGCGTCTGGCCTGGGACCCGATGCTGCACCGCCAGCTCGAATCGATGCGCCTGGTGTTCATGCCCCTGATCAACCCGGGCGGGATGCGCGCTGGCACGCGCTGCAACCCGCGCGGCGTCGACCTGATGCGCAACGGCCCGGTGGAAGTGCAATCGCGCGCGCCTTTCCTGGTCGGCGGGCAGCGCATCAGTTCGCGCCTGCCGTGGTTTCGCGGCCCCGCCGATAGCGCCATGGAGGCGGAGAGCGAAGCGCTGTGCCAGGTGGTCGAGGAGGAATTGCTGGGCCGCGAATTCGCGGTGGCGCTGGATTGCCACTCCGGCTTTGGGCTGCGCGACCGCATCTGGTTCCCGTATGCGCACACCCCGGTACCGATCCGCCACCTGCCCGAGATCCACGCCCTCAAGCACCTGTTCGACGCCAGCTATCCGCACCACGATTACATCTTCGAGCCGCAAAGCCGCCATTACCTGGCGCACGGTGATTTGTGGGACCACCTGTACCAGCGCGCGCTCGGCGCGGGGTCCGGCGTGTTCCTGCCCCTGACCCTGGAGATGGGTTCCTGGCGCTGGGTGAAAAAGCGCCCCAGCCAGCTGTTCACCCGTTTGGGCATGTTCAACCCGCTGCCGGCGCACCGCCAGCAGCGCGTGCTGCGCAGCCACCTGGTCTGGCTGGAGTTCCTGAGCCGGGTCGGCTGCGCCTGGCAGACCTGGCTGCCGGACGGCGCGGAGCGCTCGCGCCACCAGGAGGCGGCGCTCTCCGATTGGTATCCTCACGCCCGATGAAACCGGCGCTCGCATGAGCACGCTGGTGCTGCTGCGCGGCCTGATGCGCGAGGTGCGCCATTGGGGCGACTTTCCGCCATTGCTGGGCGCAGCCGTGCCGCGGGCGCGCGTCCACGCCATCGACCTGCCCGGCAACGGCCGCCTGTACCGCGAGACCAGCCCCGCGCGCGTGGCGCAGATGATGGAGCGCTGCCGCGCCAGCCTGCGCGAACTCGGCGCGGCGCCGCCCTACCATCTGGTCGCGCTCTCGCTGGGCGGCATGGTGGCGGTGCACTGGGCCGACGCCCATCCAGAAGAAGTCGCGGCTACCGCCCTGCTCTCGACCAGCATGCGCCCCTTCAGCCCCTTCTACCGGCGCCTGCGCCCGGCCAACTATCCGGCGGCAATCTCCATGCTGCTGGGCCGGCGCGACCCGCGCATCGATGAGCGCGCGATCCTGCGCATCACCTCCAGCCATACCGAAGCACAGGTGCCCAGGACCCTGCAGGCGTGGATCGAATACGCGCGCGAATGCCCGGTGGCGCGCGCCAACGCCCTGCGCCAGTTGTGGGCGGCGGCACGTTTCAGTGCACCGCGCCAGGCGCCCGCCGGGGGCCGCGTGCTCCTGCTCGCAGGCGCGCGGGACCGCCTGGTGCACCCCGATTGCTCGGCCGCGCTGGCACGCGCCTGGGGCGCGCCGCTGGCCCTGCACCCGACGGCCGGGCACGACCTGCCGCTGGACGACGGCCCCTGGGTGGTGGCGCAATTGCGCGACTGGCTGGGCACGCTCCAGGCCGATGCCGCGCAGCCTCTCACGCAAACCCCGCGCAGCCCCACGCAGACCCCACGCGAGCCCGCATAGTCCTTCGGGCTGATGGCGGGTGGCATAGGCGCGGCGCATAATGGCCGCGCCTCACCACCGTCAACCGCACAAAGGAATGGCCATGCACCAGCTCCAGCGCGTCAAACAGGGAACCTTCCACCGTATTGTCGTCACCGCCCGCTGTTTGATCGCCGCCTGCGGCCTGCTCGCCGGCGCAGCCCATGCCCAGGGCAGCGTGCAGGGCGTGCTGCAAACCGGCAGCCAGACCATCACGCCCAAGTTCGCCACGGCACTGCTGCACGACAACGCCGAAGGCCTGCTGCAGGGCAAGGGCCGCCAGTTGCGCATCCTGCTCAGCGATGTCGACGTCGGTCCGGCGGGTCTGCAAGGCATCGCCTTCGTGCCGGCCACCGTGATGGCGCGCGAGGGCCAGGTACGCGGCCTGATCCTGACCCTGGCGCCGGACAATCCCAACGAGGTGCTGGCCACCGTGCTGGAAAAGCCCGAGGGCGGTTTTTCGCTCGCCAACATCACCTTGACCAGCAAGCCGGACCCGGTGATTACCAATTACAAAATGGATGGCAAGACCGTATCGGGCAGCATCAAGCTTTCCAACGCCGATGCCAAGAGCAGCGGCATCAGCTTTTCCGCGCCCGTCCAGGCAGTGCCCGCAATCACCGCCGACCTCAAGGGCAAGGCAGCACTGGAAAGCGAGCAGGTCAAATCGATGCGGGCGCGGGTGCAGGCGATGGTCAAGGGCGACAGCGAGGCAGCGGCCAAGCTCGCCACCCCGGCCGAGAACCACCAGGTGGAGGCCGCCGTCGCGCAGATGGGGCCGGAGGCGAAAAACATGATGCGCTCGGCCGGGCGCGAAATGCTGCCAACCCTGAACCGCGTGGAGCGCGTGGTGGTACGCGGCGACCGCGCCGTGGTGATTTTCAAGGCCGGCGAGGCCTGGCAGGAAATGGCCCTGATCGACGGGCAGTGGAAAACCGGCAAATAGCCGCGTCCGCGGGCTGAGCGCCGCTCGCTCCCTCTTCACACTCCCCAGCCGCCACCGCACCAGCCAGGTGCGGCGGCGCGCCCACTTATGCACCGAATTTGCGCATAATGGCCGTGCAACATTGTTTCGGCCCACTTCCGCGCTGATGGCACATGAAGTGCTAAACCCTCCCGTACAAAGAAGGAATGCAAGGGCGGGGGATAGCCACAGCGTTCCCGATTTCCAAGAACACCTCAAACACCAGGAGCCTGGCATGCAGAAGAAATGTTTGATTCAATTGATTGCGGGCGCGATGTTCAGCCTCGCCGCCGGCGCGGCAATGGCGCAGGGGGTACTGCGCGTGGGCATGACGGCGGCCGACATTCCCGCCACCACCAGCCAACCGGACTCCGGCTTCGAGGGCAACCGCTTCACCGGCATCACCCTGTTCGACAGCCTGACCCAGTGGGACCTGTCGTCCGCGGAAAAGCCCTCGGTGATCATTCCCGGCCTGGCCGAGTCCTGGGCCGTGGATGCCAAGGACAAGACCAAGTGGGTGTTCAAGCTGCGCAAGGGGGTCAAGTTCCATGACGGCACCGACTTCAACGCCGATGCCGCCGTTTTCAATTTCGACAAGATACTGAAAAAGGACGCGCCGCAATACGACGCGCGTCTGGTCGGCCAGACGGTGCCGCGCATGCCGACCCTGGCCGGCGCGAAGAAGATCGACGACTACACCATTGAAGTTTCGACCAGCGAGCCGGACGCCTTCCTGCCGATCAACCTGGCCAACCTCTACATGGCCAGCCCGACCGCCTGGGGCAAGACCAAGAGCTGGACCGAATTCGCCAAGGCGCCGGTCGGCAGCGGCCCCTGGAAGTTCGCCCGCCTGGTGCCGCGCGAGCGCCTGGAGATGGACCGCTTCCCCGGCTACTGGGACAAGAAGCGCGTCGCCAAGGCCGACAAGCTGATCCTGATCCCGATGCCCGAAGGCAACACCCGGGTCAACGCGCTGCTCTCCGGCCAGGTGGACTGGATCGAGGCGCCGCCTTCGGACTCGATCGCCCAGCTCAAGTCGCGCGGCTTCCAGATCACCAGCAACCCCTACCCGCATACCTGGCCCTGGCAGTTCTCCTTCGTGCCAGGCAGCCCGACGGCCGACGTGCGCGTGCGCCGCGCGCTGAACCTGGCGGTGGACCGCGACGGCCTGCGCCGCCTGCTCGGTTTCAACGCCTTGCCCGCCAAGGGCGTGGTGCAGCCCGGCCACCCCTGGTTCGGCAAGCCCACTTTTGATATCAAGTACGACCCCGAAGGCGCCAAAAAGCTGCTCGCCGAAGCCGGCTACGGCCCGGGCAAGCCGCTCAAGATCAAGGTGCAGATTTCCGCCTCCGGCTCCGGCCAGATGCAGCCCCTGGCGATGAACGAATTCATCCAGCAGAACCTCAAGGCCGTCGGCGTCGACGTCGAGTACGACGTGCTGGTGTGGGAAACCCTGTTCAACAACTGGCGCGTCGGCGCCAAGGATGCGAAGTCGAACGGCGCCAACGCGATCAACATCTCGTTCGCCACCCAGGATCCGTTCTTCGCCTTCGCGCGCTTCTACGACAGCCGCATGGTCGCGCCTCGCTCGGTCAACTGGGGCTGGGTGCAGGACCCGGAATTCGACAAGCGCGTGGCCGCCGCGCGCGGCGAGTTCGACGCCGCCAAGCGCGACGCGGCGATCGCCAAGCTGCATGAGTACGCGGTGGACCAGGCGGCGATGCTGTTCATCGTCCACGACACCGGCCCACGCGCCCTCTCCCCCAAGGTGAAGGGCTTCGTGCAGGCGAAAAACTGGTTCCAGGACCTGACGCCCGTTTCCGTTCAATAACCACACTTCCATCGTTCCAACCGAGGCCCCGCATGCCCGTTCAACGTTTCCGCACCACCCTGCTCGCGCTTGCCGCGGGCCTCACCGTAAGCTTCGCTTCCAGTGCCTTTGCGCAAGGTACCTTGCGCATCGGCATGACCGCCGCCGATATTCCGCTCACCACCGGCCAGCCCGACCAGGGCGGCGAAGGCCAGCGCTTCATGGGTTACACCGTCTATGACGCGCTGGTCAACTGGGACCTCTCCTCCGCCACCAAGCCCTCCAGCCTGGTGCCCGGCCTGGCCCTGTCGTGGAAAGCCAACGACAAGGACAAGACACACTGGATCTTCATCCTGCGCAAGGGTGTACTGTTCCATGACGGTTCGGAATTCACCGCCGAGGCCGTGGTATGGAACCTGGACAAGCTGCTCAAGAAGGACGCGCCGCAGTACGACCCCAAGCAGGCCGCGCAGGGCCGCTCGCGCATTCCCTCGATCACCAACTACAAGGTGATCGACAAATATACGGTGGAGATCGGCACCGCCGATCCGGATGCCTTCGTGCCTTTCCAGCTTGCCTGGATTCCAATGTCCAGCCCGGCGCAATGGGAGAAGGTCGGCAAGAACTGGGAAGCGTTCGCCAAGACTCCCTCTGGCACCGGCCCCTGGAAGCTCACCGCATTGACGCCGCGCGAGCGCGCCGAACTGGTCCCCAACAAAGCATACTGGGACAAGGCACGTGTGCCCAAGCTCGACAAGCTGGTGCTGATCCCGTTGCCGGAAGCAAACACGCGTGTCGCGGCGCTGCGCTCGGGACAGGTGGACTGGATCGAGGCGCCGCCGCCGGACTCGGTGGAAAGCCTGAAGGGCGCGAAGTTCCAGATCGTCACCAACGCCTACCCGCACAACTGGGTGTGGCACCTGTCGCGCGCGGAAGGCTCGCCCTTCAACGACATCCGCATTCGCCAGGCCGCCAACCTGGCGATCGACCGCAAGGGCCTGAACCAGTTGCTGGGCGGCCTGTCGATTCCCGCCACCGGCTTCGTGCAGCCCGGCAGCGCCTGGTTCGGCAAGCCCACCGAGAACAAGTTCGACCCCGCCGCCGCCAGGAAACTGATGGCCGAGGCCGGCTACAGCAAGGCCAAGCCCCTGGTGATCAAGGTGATGATTCCGTCGTCGGGCTCGGGCATGATGCAGCCGCTGCCGATGAATGAGTTCCTGCAGCAGAACCTGAATGAAGTCGGCTTCAAGGTGGACTTTGAAGTGATGGAGTGGAACGCCCTGCTGGCCGCCTGGCGCGCCGGCTCCAAGGATCCGCTGTCGCGCGGCGTGGTGGCGCTGAACTATTCCTACTTCATCCAGGACCCGTTCACCGCCTTCACCCGCCACGTGCAAAGCGACCTGGTGGCGCCCAAGGGCACCAACTGGGGCCACTACAAGGACCCGGCGATGGACGCGCTGCTGCTCAAGGCCAAGACCACCTTCGAGCCCGAGGCGCAGACCAAGGTGCTGCAGCAGATCCACGAGAAGTTCGTCAACGAAGCCCTGTTCCTGGACATCACGCACGACGTCAATCCGCGCGCGATGAGCCCGAAGGTGAAGGGCTTCGTGCAGGCGAAGAACTGGTTCCAGGACTTCTCTCCGATCTACATGCAATAAGCGTACACCCAAGGCCAGCCAACCGCCATGCTGCTCTACCTGTTGCGACGCATTTTCTACGTGATCCCGATCGCGCTCGCGGTCAGCGCGGTGTGTTTCTCCCTGGTGTTCCTGGCGCCGGGAGACCCGCTCTCGGCAGTGCTGCCGCCGGATGCGACCACCGAGCTGATCAACAAGCTGAAGGCGGACTACGGTTTCGACCAGCCGCTGCCGGTGCAATTCGGGCGCTGGGTCACGCGTGCATTGCATGGCGACCTGGGCACCTCGATCGCCACCGGCCGCCCGGTCAATTCCGAGATCGGCCGGGCGATCGTCAACACCTTCATGCTGGCGATGTGCGCCTGCGGCATCGGCTTTTTTTTCGGGCTGCTGTTCGGCATCGTCGCCGGCTACTTCCAGGGGCGATGGCTGGACAAGCTGATGACCTCGATCGCGGTGACCGGCGTGTCGATGCCGCACTACTGGCTGGGCATGGTGCTGGTGATCATCTTTTCGGTATTGCTCGACTGGCTGCCGGCGATGGGCGCGGGCGCTTCCGGCTCGGACGACTGGATGTGGGATTGGGAGCACATGAAGTACCTGGTGCTGCCGGCGGTGACCCTCTCCTTCATCCCGATGGGCATCGTCACGCGCACGGTGCGCGCGATCGTCGCTGAAATCCTCAACCAGGAGTTCGTGCAGGCGCTGTACGCCAAGGGCATGAGCGCCTTCGGCGTGTTCAGGCACGTGGTGAAGAATGCCGCGCCGACGGCGCTGGCGGTGATGGGCATCCAGCTCGGCTACCTGTTGGGCGGCTCGATCCTGGTCGAGACCGTGTTCGCCTGGCCGGGCACCGGCTTTTTGCTCAACACCGCGATCTTCCAGCGCGACCTGCCGCTGTTGCAGGGGACCATCCTGTTCCTGGCCCTGTTTTTTGTGCTGCTCAACCTGATCGTCGATGTGGCGCAAGGGTTGTTTGACCCGAGGATCAAGAGATGAGCGCAATTCCGGCGAACCTGGCTGTCGAAGTCGCGCCTATCGCCGTCTCGCGCGGCTACTGGGCCACGGTATTTCGCCGCACCCTGCGCGACAAGGTGACGGTGGTATGCGCGCTGATCCTGCTCGCGCTGGTGGTCATCGCGATCTTCGCGCCGTGGATCGCTCCGGCCGATCCTCTCGCCACCAGCATGCTCAAGCGCCTGGCCAAGGTGGGCAGCGAAGGTCATCTGCTGGGCACCGACGAGCTGGGCCGCGACCTGCTATCGCGCCTGATCTACGGCGGGCGCCTGTCGCTGTTCATCGGCATCCTGCCGGTGGTCAACGCCTTCATCATCGGCACCGCGCTCGGCGTCACCGCCGGGTTCGCCGGCGGCCCGGTGAATACCGCGATCATGCGCACCATGGACGTGTTCTTCGCCTTTCCCTCGGTGCTGCTGGCGATCGCCATCTCCGGGGTGCTGGGCGCGGGCCTGTTCAACTCCATCGTTTCGCTGACCATCGTGTTCATCCCGCCAATCACCCGGGTGGCCGAGAGCGTTACCACCCAGGTGCGCAACCTCGACTACGTGGACGCGGCGCGCGCCTCCGGCGCCAATGCGCTGACCATCGTGCGCGTGCACGTGCTGGGCAATGTGCTGGGGCCGGTGTTCATCTACGCCACCAGTTTGATGAGCGTGTGCATGATCCTTGCCTCCGGCCTTTCCTTCCTCGGCCTGGGCACCAAGCCGCCGGCCGCCGAGTGGGGCCTGATGCTCAACACCCTGCGCACCGCGATTTACACCAACCCCTTGGTCGCGGCGCTGCCCGGGGTGATGATTTTCGTGACCTCGATCTGCTTCAACCTGATGAGCGACGGCCTGCGCCAGGCAATGGATATCAAACAATAAGCAAGCCATGACAACTCTTCTCGAAGTCGTCCAGCTGCGCAAGCACTTCCCGATCAAGGGCGGGCTGCTGAACCGCCAGACCGCGACGGTGCGCGCGGTCGACGGCGTCTCTTTCACCGTTGAGCAAGGCGAGACCCTGGGCGTGGTCGGCGAGTCCGGCTGCGGCAAGTCGACCACCGCGCGCCTGACCATGCACCTCTTGACGCCGGACGAAGGCACCATCGTGTTCGACGGCAAGACGGTGGGTTCCTCGCAGATGCCGCTGCGCACCCTGCGCCGCCAGATGCAGATGGTGTTCCAGGATTCATTTGCCTCGCTGAACCCGCGCCTGACCATCGAGGAGAGCATCGCCTTCGGCCCGCGGGTACATGGCGTGCCGGGCAAGGAGGCGCGCGAACGCGCCCGCGACCTGCTCGCCAAGGTCGGCCTGAATCCGGCCCAATTCATCCGCCGCTATCCGCACGAACTCTCCGGCGGGCAGCGCCAGCGCGTCAACATCGCGCGCGCCCTGGCCCTGCAGCCGCGCCTCTTGATCCTCGACGAATCGGTGTCGGCGCTCGACAAGTCGGTGCAGGCGCAGGTGCTCAACCTGCTCTCGGACCTGAAGGCCGAATTCGGCCTGACTTATCTTTTCATCTCGCACGACCTGCACGTGGTCAAGTACATGAGCGACCGCGTGATGGTGATGTACCTGGGCAAGGTGGCCGAGGTCGGCCCGGTACAGGCGATCTACAACAAACCCCTGCACCCCTACACCAGCGGCCTGCTCTCGGCCATGCCGTCATTGGACCCGGACCAGCGCACCGCCGCGCCGCCCCTGGTGGGCGACCCGCCCAATCCGATCAACCCGCCTTCGGGCTGCCGCTTCCGCACCCGCTGCCCGTATGCGGAAGGCGTGTGCGCGGAAGTCGAGCCAAAACTGTCGGCGATCGGCGCGGACCGCCTGGCAGCGTGCCACATGGTCAATCCCGATTCCGGACATACCAAGGCGGGCATGGCCCTCGACGTGCCGGTGCTGCCCTCCCTGATGAAAAAAACGGAGGCCACCGCATGAGCGCCGTTCCGATCAGCACGGTCCCGGCCAGCCCCGATCCCGCGGGCGACCCCCTGGTGCAGGTGCGTGACCTGACGGTGCGCTTCACCAACAGCGACGCCACCATCCACGCCGTCAACGGCGTGAGTTTCGACCTGCATCGCGGCGAGGTGCTGGGCATTCTCGGCGAATCGGGTTCGGGCAAGAGCGTTACCCTCAAGACCCTGATGCGCCTGCTCCCCGAGCGCAAGAGCAAACTCGGCGGCAGCATGCGCGTGGCCGGGCAGGACGTAATCGCGATGAACGCCTCGCAGCTCACCGCCTATCGCGGCAAGATCGTATCGATGATTTTCCAGGAGCCGATGCTGGCGTTCGACCCCGTGTTCACCATCGGCCAGCAGATCGGCGAGGCGGTGATCAAGCACGAGGGCGTGTCCAGGGTGGAGGCGCGCAAGCGCGCCCTGCAGATGCTCGAACGGGTGCAGATTCCCTCGGCGGCGCGCCGGCTGGACGCCTATCCGCACGAACTCTCCGGCGGCATGCGCCAGCGCGCCATGATCGCCCTGGCCCTGGCCTGCAAGCCGCAACTGCTGCTGGCCGACGAGCCGACCACCGCGCTGGATGCGACGGTGCAGATCCAGATTCTCCTGCTGCTGCGCGAGCTGCAAAAAGAGTTCGGCATGGCGGTGATTTTCGTCACCCACGACGTCGGCGCGGCGGTCGAAGTCTCCGACCGCATCGCCGTGATGTACGCCGGGCGCTTTATCGAGACCGGCGACATCCGCGCGCTGATCCGCCAGCCGCGCCACCCGTACAGCCAGGGCCTGCTGGCCGCCAACGTGCTGCCGGGCAGCGCGCGCGAAGGCCGGGTCGAGGCGATTCCCGGCAGCCCGCCGAACCTGGCGGCGGTGCCGCCCGGCTGCGCCTTTGCGCCGCGCTGCAAATACGTCGAGGAACGCTGCCGTGGCGCCTACCCGGTGGCGACCACCGTGGCCGCGTCACATACCGTCCATTGCATCCTGAGCGAGGCTGGCGCACAATCCGCGGTCTGATCCACGCGGAAGGTTGTCATGGCGCAAGCGCGCATCCTGGTGTTTGCCGGCAGTGCAAGAAAAGACGCGCTTTCCAAGCGTGTCGCCCATGCCGCCCATACGGCGGTGATCGAAGCGGGCGGCGCAGCCACGCTGATCGATTTGGCCGACTATCACGCGCCCCTCTACAACGGCGACCTCGAAGCCGCGCAAGGCGTGCCGCCGGAGACCACCCGGCTGCTGGCGCAGATCGAGGCCCACGACGGCATGCTGATCGCCAGCCCCGAGTACAACGGCTCGATGACCCCGCTGCTGGTCAACACCTTCGACTGGATCTCGCGCATCTTCGCCCCGCCCGCGCCGCGCAACGGGCTGGACGTGCTGGCCGGCATGCCGGTGGCGATCACCGGTTCCTCGCCCGGCGCGCTGGGTGGCTTGCGCGCGCTGTTTCACTTGCGTGACCTGCTCGGCAACCTGGGCATGCTGGTGCTGCCCAAGCAGCTGGCGGTTGGCAAGTCGAACGAGGCGGTGACGCCGGAAGGTGTCATTGTCGATGAACGCCAGCGCCGCGTCATGTTTGGCGTCGCCAAGGCGCTGGTGGATACGGCCGCAAAACTGAAAAACTAGAGCATATAAAAGGACACCGCAATGCCCGTATCCCTGATTCTCAAGCCCCACGAAAAAGACCTGGGAGGCGGCTTCATGGTGCGCCGCCTGCTGCCCGCCGCCGCGCGCCAGGGCATCGGCCCCTTCCTCTTTTTCGATCACTTCGGCCCGCAAACCGCGCACCCCGAAGATAATCATGACGTGCGCCCGCACCCGCACATCGGCCTGGCCACCGTCACCTACCTGTTCGAAGGCGCGATCATGCATCGCGACACCCTGGGCAGCGTGCAGCGCATCGAGCCGGGCGCGATCAACTGGATGACCGCCGGCCGCGGTATCGTGCACTCCGAGCGCACCCCGCCCGACCTGGCCGTCAAGACCCGCGTCTCGCACGGCCTGCAGCTGTGGGCCGCGCTGCCCTTGACGCATGAAGAAGTGGAACCGGCATTTCATCACACGCCTGCCAGCGCCATGCCCGAACACGTGGCGCAAGGCGTGGTGGTGCGGGTGCTGATCGGCAGCGCCTATGGCTTGAGCTCGCCTGTGCAAACCTTCGTTGCCACGCTGTACCTGGACTTCGCCATGCAGTCGGGCGCGAGCATCGAGTTCATGCCGGAAGCCGAGGAGTGCGCGCTGTATTGCGTGGACAATGGCGTGCTGGTGGATGGCGCCGAACTGCCGGCGCGCACGCTCGGCGTGCTGGAGCCGGGCAAGGCAGTGCGCATCGAAGCGCCCGACGGTGCGCGCTTCATGGCCGTCGGCGGCGCCCCGCTCGACGGGCACCGCCACATGTGGTGGAACTTCGTCTCCTCCAGCCGCGAGCGCATCGAGCAGGCCAAGGCGGACTGGGAGGCGCAGCGCATGGGCCAGATCGCGGGCGAAACCGAGTTCATTCCGCTGCCCAAGTAATTCGGCGCCGCCGCCGCCGGTGGCACACTGATTGCAGCAAGGCAGGCATATCCCTTGAGGAGTGCCCGCGGTGAACAAAAACCTGATCCTTCGCACCATTGCGGGCGTGCTGCTCGCTGCAGCGCCCCTTTTTGTGCACGCGCAAGGCATCTTGCGCATCGCCATGACCGCCAGCGACATTCCCACTACCACGGGCATGCCGAACAACGGCTTCGAGGGCATGCGCTTTCTCGGCTACCCGGTGTTCGAGGCGCTGGTGCTGTGGGACCTGTCCCAGCCCAACACGCCCGCCGGCCTGCGCCCCGGCCTGGCGACTTCGTGGAAGCAGGATGAGAAGGACCCGGCCACCTGGGTGTTCACGCTGCGCCGCGATGTCAAGTTCCACGACGGCGCGGCGTTTGACGCCGATGCCTTCATCTGGAACATGGAGCGCTATTACAACGACAAGTCCAAGCAGTACGACCCGCCGGCGGCCGGCCTGTCGCGCGCCCGCAACCCGTACATCAAGTCGTACGCGAAGATCGACGCGATGACGGTGAGCGTCACCACCGTGCGCCCCCTCTCCTATTTTCCGATGCTGATGGTCTGGCCGCTGATGAGCAGCCCGAAGGCCTTCGAGAAGGCCGGCAGCTGGACCGCCTACGCCAACGCGCCGGCCGGTACCGGCCCCTTCATCCTCACCAAGTGGTCCTCGCGCCAGAGCGCGGAACTGGCGCGCAACAGCAACTACTGGGACAAGACGCGCGTGCCCAAGCTGGACAAGATCATCCTGGTGCCGGTGCCGGAAGCCAGCACCCGCACCGCCGCACTGCGCTCCGGCCAGGTGGATTGGATCGAGGCGCCCGCGCCGGATGCCGTCGATAGCCTCAAGGCCGCCGGCTATGTGCTCTCGACCAACTCCTACCCGCACTACTGGCCGTGGATGCTCAACGTCGCCAAGGAGGATTCGCCGTTCCGCGATGTACGCGTGCGCCAGGCGGTGAACTACTGCGTGGACCGCGAGGCGATGGTCAAGCTGCTCGGCGGCCTGGCCGAGCCCTCGGTGGGCTACTTTTCCAAGAGCAACCCACTGTTCGGCACACCCTCGCAAAAATACGGCTACGACGTCGCCAAGGCCAAGCAGCTGCTCGCCGCCGCCGGCTACGGCCCCTCCAAGCCGATGAAGATGAAAGTGATGATCTCCACCTCCGGCTCGGGCCAGATGCAGCCCCTGCCGATGAACGAGCTGCTGCAGCGCCAGCTCGCCGCCTGCAACGTCAACGTCGAGTTCGAGGTGGTGGACTGGACCGTGGTGCTGACCGCCTGGCGCAGCGGCCCGGTCTCCAAGGAATCGCGCGGTGTCGATGCGCTCAACATCTCCAGCCCGTCGATGGATATCGCCACCATGGCGCGTTACCTGCTCTCCGGCAACGGCTCGCCGAACGGCGCCAACTGGGGCCACTTCAAGAGCGAGGCCTACGACCGCATCCTGGCGCGCGTCGAAGCCAGCGGCGACACCGAGGAACTCAAGCGCGGCACCATGCAGGCCCACCAGTTGATCGTCGACGAAGCGCCTTACCTCTTCGTGGTCCACGACCGCAACCCGGTGATGTACTCGAAGAAGGTCAAGGGCTTCGTGCAGGCGCAATCCTGGTTCCAGGACTACACCAAGATCTACATGGAGAAGTAATGCCGTATCCGCAAATTCTGGCATGCTGCGCGTTGTGCCGACCGGTGCAACGCAGAAAACCAAGTCAGCAGCCATGAAGCCAGCCCCGTTCCGCTATATCGCCGCGCAGTCCCTGGAGCATGCCCTCGCCCTGAAGGCCGAATACGCCGACGAGGCGCGCTTCCTGGCCGGCGGGCAGAGCCTGATTCCCGCGATGAATTTCCGCCTGGCGCAGCCGGCGATACTGATCGACCTCAACCCCTTGAGCGACCTGGACTACGTCAAGCCGGAAGCCGGTGCGCTGCGCATCGGCGCGCGCACGCGCTATGCGAAGGTCGAGCACTCCGCCGAAGTGGCGAAGCTGCAGCCGCTGCTTTCCGAGGTGCTGCCCAACATCGCCCACCCACAGATCCGCAATCGCGGCACCCTGTGCGGCAACCTCTCGCATGCCGACCCTGCCTCCGAGCTGCCGGCGGTGATGGTCGCCTCGAACGCGCGCATGCATGCGCGCTCGGTCACCAGCGACCGGTGGATTGACGCCAGCGAGTTCTTCCTCAACCTGTTCGAGACCGCTTTGAAGACGGAAGAAATGCTGGTGGAGATCGAGCTGCCCGCCCTGCCCACGCGCACCGGCACCTGCTTCATGGAGGTGGCGCGCCGCCCCGGTGACTACGCGATGATGGGTGTAGCCGCCCGCGTCACCCTCGATGCAAGCGGTAAATGCAGCGCCGCCGGCCTGGCGCTGTGCAACGCCGGGCCGACGCCAATGGCGGCGAACGCCGCCGTGCAACTGCTGCTCGGCTCCATGCTGGACGAAAAGACCATCGCCGCTGCCGCCGCGCAGGCGCAGCAGGAGATCAGCCCGAACGGCAATGTGCATTGCACCGCCGCCTACCAGCAACACGTCGCCGGCGTGCTGGCGCGTCGCGCTCTCGCGCAGG
>Ga0307511_10000245_pt1 | contig 55418 bp, 44 predicted proteins | sample 13_EM_MG_FD_200266 | JGI IMG/M metagenome (GOLD analysis project Ga0307511, IMG submission 200266) | Populus trichocarpa ectomycorrhiza microbial communities from riparian zone in the Pacific Northwest, United States - 13_EM | ecosystem: Host-associated > Plants > Roots > Unclassified | place... | reverse complement strand
CCAGGTCATTGAAAGAGGTCCGTGTCTTGGTGCTCAGATCCCCGGTGATGGCGATCGTCAGGTCTTTGGGAAAAGAGCCGCGCATCTCCGCCACCATCTTGTTTATACTTTCGGAAGTTTCGATCAGGTTCTCACCCGAACGTTTGATAATATTCAGCGTTACCACGTTTTTTCCATCCAGACGGGCATAACTCTCCCGGTCCCGGATTGTATCTTTGATGGTAGCAATATCCTTCAGATATACGGCGCCGCCGCCATTCGGGCTTCGGACAATGATCTTGGAGATATCTTCCGCTGTATGGAATTGCCCTTTCAGCTGAAGGTTACGTTTCATATTACCCACATCCAGCAGGCCCCCGGATATGTCCAGGTTCTCCCCCTTTACGGCATTGTCAATATCGTCAAAAGTGACATTCGAGCTCCGCATACGGTAGTTGTCAACATTAATCTGGAATTCCCGTTCAGGAGCCCCTACGATATCTACTCTGTTCAGTTGGGGAATATCCTCCAGACGGTCTTTCATATCGTCCGCGAATTTCTTGAGCCGCTGCTGGTCATAGTCTCCACTGATATTCACATACATGATCGGCTGGTCGGAGAAACTTACTTCCAGAGCAGTAGGCTCCTGGGTAAGATCGGTAGGCAGATCCTGTTTGGCCTTGTCCATCGCATCCTTCACCTTTTGCAGCGCCACGTCCACTTGTACATCCGTTTCGAATTCGACAACGATGGCCGAATAGTCCTGCTGGGACGTACTGGTGAACTTCTTGATCTTTGCTCCTGTAATACCCTTGATCTGTTTTTCAATGGGCCGCGTCACCAGGTTCTCCATATCCTTGGGAGAATTACCCGTATAGATCGTGGATACATAAATGGTAGGTATCACGATATCCGGGAACTGCTCCTTGGGCAGGGTCATGAACTGAAAGACACCTATGCCGCTCACGATCAGCATGAGCAGGTAAATAGCCGTCTTATTTTTGATACTCCAGGTGGTAGGCCCGAAGTGTTTGAATTTATCGGTAAGATTTTCTAAAACACTCATACAATGGTTTTGAAATGAATTAAGCTATAGTCCTTTCGATCATCTATTGAATAGTGATCAGCTGCCCTTCATATAAGCCTTGAAAACCGTCCGTGATCAATTGGTCGCCTGCCTCCAGGCCTGATTTAATTTCTATCTTATCGGCATAAGGCTGACCGACAGTAACCGCCCGCTTATGGGCGGTCATTTTCCCTTTTTCAGTAACCCCTACCATTACGTATTTTCCTTTCTCATCCGTTTGCAGCGTATTCACGGGGGCCGTAAGGACATTCTTAGCTGCATAATCCTGCAGCTTGACTATCGCCAGTTGGTTGGAGCGGATATCCTTGTCATTGGGGATCTTTATTTCCACCTGGAAGGCGCGGCTGGCGCTGATCACTTTTCCGGTCACTTTCACACTGCCCATGATCTCTTTATTATTCACTCCGGGGAAATCGATCTTCACCGGCGTACCTACTCTTACCCTTTCCTGGTAAGCTTCAGGTACCTGCACCACTACTTTCAGGTTGCTGGTATTGATAATGCGTAATTGCTGGCCCCCCGGCGCGAAACTCTCGCCAACTTTTATAGAGATCGCATCCACTACCCCGCTGATATCGGCCGTCACGTTCGTGAAATCCAGTTGTTCCTGGGCAATCTTTAACTGGCTCTCGGTCTGGTCGACCTGGTTCTTCGCGTTGATCAGGTCTACTTCCGTACCGATCTTCTGGTCCCAGAGATTCTTACGGCGCTGATACAGGTCTTTTGCATAAGCGACCTGTGTTTGGGCGTTTGCGAGTTGCTGGCGTTGGACGGCGTCATCCAGTTTAAGCAATAGCTGTCCCTGTCTGACAGGGTCTCCCTGTTTGACATACGCATTCCTTACCACGCCGCCAGTGCCGCGGGGAGAAATATAGGAGGTATTCTCTGCGTCCACATTACCCTGCAGGTCGATATAATGGGTGAAAGCCTCCGGCGCCAGCTTGGTGAGGGTCACCAGCTTTGCCTTTTCAGCGACAGCGGAAGCGGGGTCAGCCTTGACGATCTCCGCTTCGAGGGCTGTGATCTGTTTGCCCAGTTTGTCCTGTTGGTCTTTAAGGGTAGTCAACTGGGCTTTCTTTCCTTCCAGCGAATTGTCATTCGGTACAGTGCTGCTCCCACAGGAAGCCAGCAGGATGGAAGAGCTTATAGTAATCGCAGTTAATATCTTATTCATATTCCGGTTTTTGAAATTTTAATAAAATGTGAAAACTCAAGGTAATTTTCCTGTTGCTTTCAGATAATCGACTTTAGCTATTATAGCATCGTATAAAGCATTGACATAATTTGTCTGAGCCGTCACGAGATCTGTCTGGGCAGTGGTAATGTCTGTGGTAGAGCCCAGTCCCGCCTCATACTTTTTCTTTGTTTGATCATATACCTGTTCTCCCAGGTCCATATTCTTACGCTGGCTTTCCAGGGTAAGGATAGCTGCGGTGAAATTATTTCTCGCCTGTTGGACATCGTTATCGATGGAGCGTTCGAGGTTATCCAATTGATTTTTCGTCTGTTCCTGCTGCAGTTTGGCTTTAGCCACGTTGGCGGCCTTGGCGAATCCGTCGAAAATGGGAATGTTAATAGTCAGGCCGATATTCATGTTATTAAACCAATCGCCCTTTCCAAAAAAATTAAACTTTTCCCGAAAGGCCTGTTTAGAATATTGACTGTTCAGATTAGCGGTAGGATAGTAGCTGTATTTGTACCGCTTGACATTATATTCGTTAAGCTGATTGGAAGACTGGAGGTATTGATATTCTTTCCTGTCCGTGTATTTATAATTATTTTCAAGGGGCACGGCATCCTTTATCTGGTCTTCCGTTATCTTGTCGGTGAGTATCAAAGAATCGCTGACCGGTATGCCAACAAGGAATTTCAATCCCAGGTATCCATTATCAATATTGCGCTGGGTGGTTAGCTTTTGCGTCTCCAGGTTAGCCAGCTGCACCGAGGCTCTGCTGACATCCAGGTTCTCCGCGAAACCGTTCTTAAACATTTCCCGGGCATCGTTCAACAATTTGGATGTTCTGGTGATATTTGCATCAATCTGCTGCATTTGTGTCTGGCTTACGACCAACTGGTAGTACACCTTATAAACATTCACTTTAATGGTCTCCCGCGTAACATCCGCATTCCGCATGGCATATTCCAGGGAAGCCTTACGTGCCTGCAGGCCCACGAACACCTGTCCGTCAAACAGGATCTGGGATAAACTTAATGCGCCGGACGCATTCCATTTGGTGCCGAATGCCGCTGCGATGAAGCCATAATCGGAAGGGGCAACGATAGGCTGGCCACTTCCATTCCTTACACCTTCCTGTGTAAGCACCTGGTAGGTTGCTGCTGAAATAAAATTGGGAAAGCTTTGTACCGGAATGTAAGGATAATACGTCGAGGACAGGCTACCGCTGACCTGCGGATAGGCGGCAGCAGTAATCCCCCTGTTCGTTTCTATCTGTATTTTGTAATCCAGCAAGGCATTCTTAATCTGCACATTATTCTTATCGGCATAACTGACAGCATCCTGCACTGAAAAGCTGTATACCTGCCGGACATGCTGTCCAGGCGACGATGTCGAAACCTGCTGCGCTTGTGAACCCTGTTGCGCCTCCACATTCATAGCGATCAGCACCAGTAAGCCCGGGATCAATTTCCAAAGTTGGTTAAACCTTCTGTTCATGAGATAATTTTTTATTTCGTTCATTGGTATATTTCCCGATCAGCTCCTTACCTTTTGCTGTAACGACCCCATGAATAAAGAGCAGGGAAAGCTCATAGTTCACTTCGGAGATCTTGTACCGGCTATGGGGGAAAAGGTCCAGGTTGAAGACGAGAAAAGCGGATTCAATACGACATTTGGTGACTATATCCAACTGAATATCAGCCCGGTATAATTCTTCAGCAATACCCCACTGAAGGTTATCCATGATCACCTTGTAGAGGAATTGATATTTGAATTCTCTCAGCTTTTTAAACGCGCGGGGATGATGTTTCTCCAGGTCATAGAGCATAAGGGGGTTGGTAGTCTTCAGTATCTCTTCCAGGGATTCCAGGGCCAGAAAGATCTGGTGTACGGCATTTTCAGACTGGTCGCGGAAATGGATACAGTCCATTTCATTCTTCTGTATCTCCAGGTCGATGACGGCCGTCACCATGTCATCTTTATCCGTAAAGAACTGGTAAATGGTCTTCTTTGAAATGCCTAATTGTGTGGCGATTTCGTCCATGGTGATGGACCGGATCCCATACCGCATGAAGAGGTCGGCTGCCTTACTTAATATTCTTTCTTTAGCTTCCATAATTCACTCTGGGTGCCTGAGATGCGCTTTTAAAAATTTAGCGCATCTCAGGCAATGTCTAATGTCGGTCCTTCGGACAAGACGCTGGAAGCGTCTTATGCGGGCCCAAAACTAAGGAAACTTTTTTTGTAACCAAAGTTTCCGTCGGTTTTTTTAGTTTTTTTACCCAGATTCCCCTATACTCCCCTTATATTTCCACCTTCCGGATCATCTATTCCCGGTATAAGCATCATCCATCCCGGGAAATTCCCCCGACAATGCAATCCGGGGATCCGTTGCATCCATCATTTAATTATTAATACCTGTCTGCCCAATAATGTCTGTAGAACTTCGTCAGAGCGACATTTAGTCGCTCTTTCTCCTATATAACTTCCACCACACATCTGCCAATCCATCCCTTGCCTGCATTTACCCAATTGTATATACAACTACCTCATTTTTTAAACGGGGGCCACCCACCCAATTGCATATACAACTCAAAAAGACATATATACCCCCGGAGTGCCATCCCTCCATCTGAACTTCCCTCCTTTGTAATCTCCACTTAGTTATTTTGAGCCAAACATAGGCCGGACTATCCCGACACTCGTTAGACCTTCTGTCTGAACACTGTTCAGCCAGAAGGTCGATATCTTCGCTTTGCCCGATATCCTTCGCTCCGCCCGGTTATGGACAATACGCTTCCAGCGTCTTAATTAATAGTCTTAATTTTGGCTTTTAAATAGCCGGCACATGAAGCTTCGCAAAATACCCCGTAAGTTATTTCAGCTTTTCTTACAGGGCCTGCTCATCCTCGCTCCGATTTCTATCACAATCTGGACAGTATTCGCCCTTTTCACCTGGATAGACGGCATTCTTCCGAACCTGGTTCACAGCGTGGCCCCCAGCCTGATCAGCATAGATCAGTTCGGCAGCCCCAACCGGATCCCCGGACTTGGTTTCATTGTATTCATCGGCATCGCCTTGTTCGTAGGTTATATCTCTCCTTCGTTCATCGTTAGCCGTTTAGTCGACCTGGCAGACAAACTCCTGGAACGAACACCCGGCATCAAGCTCATTTATTCCACAATAAAGGATTTCTTCGAAGCCTTCGCAGGGAACAAACGGAAATTTGACAAATCCGTACTGGTAAGCATCCAGGCGCCCGATATCTGGCAGGTAGGGTTCATTACCCAGGAAGAGCTGCACGAATTCGGATTGCAGGAGTATGTCGCTGTCTATGTCCCTCAGTCTTATGCCTTTGCAGGCCATCTGTATTTTGTGAAAAGGGAAAGGGTGAGGATCCTCACAGATATCAGCTCCACGGATGCCATGAAATTCGCTATTTCCGGAGGCGTTGCAGAAATTGAAGAGCACCCCCTACCTCTTGAAAGCAACGTCAACCACGGCTAATGCCGATTTAAAAAGATTTAAAAAACTACCTCTAAATTTTTATAAATCAAAAAGATACGGATTCTCCCTCCGGAAAGCTGGGGTGTTTACCGGTAAGAGGGTATCTTTGCGCCCTTGGCATCCGATAATAGTCCTTCGGACAAGATGCCTTGGCATCTTTTTAGTATAATTAAACGAAAAAAGTAGTGAGCAAACCAGTGATTCATAATTTCAATTCCGGTCCCAGCATCCTGCCGAAAGAAGTATTTGAACAGGCCAGCCAATCTGTGCTGAACTTTAATGACACCGGACTTTCCATCCTGGAGATCGGCCACCGGACCCCCCTGTTCCAGGCAGTCCTCGATGAGGCCATCGCCACTGCCCGTGAATTGATGCAGCTCGACGGCGAACATGAAATATTGTTCCTGCATGGCGGCGCCTCCACCCAATTCTTCCAGATACCCATGAACCTGCTGAATGAGAATGAGACAGCAGCCTATCTGGACTGTGGCATATGGGGAACAAAAGCTATCAAAGAAGCCAGACTATTCGGCAATGTAGAAGTAGTGGCCTCTTCCAAAGACAAGAACTACACCTATATCCCAAAGAACTATGTCCTTCCTGCCGGTGCAAAATATTTTCATTGCACTTCCAACAATACCGTTGAAGGTACCCAGATGCATTCCCTTCCCGATACGGATATTCCCCTGGTAGCCGATATGAGCAGCGACATCCTTAGCCGGGTAATTGATTTTAACCGTTACGATCTCATCTATGCCGGTGCGCAGAAAAATATCGGAGCCACAGGCGTGAACATGGTGGTCATCAAAAAAGATATCCTGGGTAAAGTAAGCCGCAAATTGCCTTCCATGATGGATTACCGCCTGCATATCGAAGCGGGCAGCGTGCTGAACACCCCCCCCGTCTTTGCTATCTATGTCTGCATGCTCACGCTCCGCTGGCTGAAACAACAAGGCGGCGTTCCGGCCATAGAAAAACTCAATGACCAGAAATCCGGTCTCCTGTACGATACCCTGGACAGCCTGCCCATCTTCCGGCCGACGGTGGCAAAGGAAGATCGCAGCAAAATGAATGTGGTCTTTGTTATGGACAACCCGGAACTGGAGAAAGAATTCCTTTCCATCTGTAAGGATAACGGGATGGTCGGTATTAAGGGGTACCGGACAGTAGGAGGCTTCAGGGCTTCCCTGTACAATGCGCTCCCTTTGGCAAGCGTTCAGACCCTCACCGATCTCATGAAAGATTTTGCAAATAAAAAAGCTTAGTAAAATGGCAACGATCATTCCCTTCCAGGCATTACGCCCCGCTCCGCAACTGGCCAGACAGGTAGCATCCAGACCTTACGACGTACTGAACAGCCATGAAGCCAGAGAAGAAGCGGCAGACAACCCCGACTCCTTCCTCCATATTACCAAAGCAGAGATCGACCTGCCCCTGAATGTGGACATCCATTCCCAGGAAGTATATGATAAAGCCAAAGAAAATCTCCAGTCCTTCATCGAAAAAGGGATCCTGCTGGAAGACGACCAGCCCAACTACTACATCTATCGGCTGATCATGAACGGCAGGAGCCAGACCGGGCTGGTATGCGGCAGCTCGGTCGATGATTACGAGAAGGACATCATTAAGAAACATGAGTTCACCCGGCCCGAAAAGGAAGCGGACCGGATCAATCATATGAAGACGATCCGTGCGCAAACCGGTAATGTTTTCCTGGCTTATAAAAATGTTGCTGCCATCGATGAACTGATCGAAAACTGGAAAAAAAGCCATGACCCCCTTTATGATTTTACAGCGGAGGATGGTATTCAACATACGATCTGGGCCGTTGACAAGAAGGAAGCCATCGATGCCCTTACCCAGGCCTTTGCCAAAAAAGTTCCTTTCACCTATATCGCAGACGGCCATCACCGGGCAGCCTCCGCCGCAAAAGTGAGGAAAGAACTGGGTGCGTCAGCCAGCAGCGAAGCCGATTATTTTCTTACCACCCTTTTCCCTTCCGCAGAACTGCATATCCTGGATTACAACCGCCTGGTGAAGGACCTCAATGGCGCCAGCCTGGAGGAATTCCTGGACAACCTGCAGAAAGATTTTCTGGTAGGAAAAGTCGACAAGGCTTTTTTACCGGGCCAGTTGCATGAATTCGGCATGTACCTTCAGGGGAACTGGTATCAGTTAGTAGCAAAAGAAGGCTCCTTTACCACCGACCCGATCGGTGTCCTCGACGTCACCATCCTTTTCAAAAACGTCCTCGACAGGCATCTGGGCATCAAAGATCAGCGAACAGACAAACGCATCGATTTTGTAGGCGGCATCCGCGGACTGGGGGAACTGGAAAAAAGGGTGGACAGCGGGGAAATGAAGATCGCTTTCAGCCTTTATCCCGTCAGTATGAAGCAACTGTTCGATATTGCGGACAGCGGACAGGTAATGCCCCCAAAAAGCACCTGGTTCGAGCCCAAGCTCCGGGATGGGTTACTAACCCATCTTATCTGAGTATTATTGTTAATGTATAAAAGCTTCCTTTTTACAGCCGGAAACCCGTTATCTTTAGCGTCCAAAAGCCGAAAAGCATGAACAGGAACCTTTTTTTACCCTGCATACTGGTCTTTGCCAGTCTTTCTACCTTCGCCCAGCAACCCGACGCCCATACATTACAGGAGACCGCCAAGACCTTTACCCGGCAAGGTGATTATGCCAACGCCATCGTGGTATTGACCGGCGCTGTACAAAAAGATCCTCAGAATATCGAATTACTCAAAGACCTTTCCTTTAATTACTATCTGCAGCGCGACTATGGCAAGGGGTTGAACATTGCCCGCTCCCTGACGGAACGGCCGGACGCCGATGTGCAATGCTACCAGATGACAGGACTTTTCTATAAAGCCATCGACGACCCCAAGGAATGTGAAAAGCTCTATAGGGCAGGTCTAAAAAGATTCCCCCGGAGCGGCGTACTGTATAACGAATATGGCGAGATGCTCTATGCCCGGCAGGATAATGCCGCCATCAAACAATGGGAAAAAGGCATCGAAATAGACCCCAATTATTCCTCTAATTATTATAATGCCGCTAAGTACTACTTTCTCACCAGTGACAAGGTCTGGAGCATCCTCTATGGAGAGACCTTTGTCAACCTGGAAAGCTATAGCAAGCGTACTGCAGAGATGAAGAACTTCCTGCTGGAAAGTTATAAGAAGCTTTTCGCCGACGGAGACGTGCTAAAAAACCAAAATAGTAAATCCCCTTTTGTCGCAGCTTATCTGAACGTACTCAGCAAAGAGAGCCCCGCCGTTGCACAGGGAATTACGACGGAGAACCTCATCGTGTTGCGGACAAAATTCATCCTAACCTGGTTCGAAAAATACCCGCCGACCGGTAGTTTCCCTTTCCGGCTCTTCGATTACCAGCGCCAATTGTTAAAAGACGGCCTCTTCGATGCCTATAACCAATGGATCTTTGGAGCGGCAGAGAACCTGTCGGGCTTCCAGGCCTGGACCACCGCCCACAGCGATGAATACAGCCGCTTCACCAATTTCCAGAAAGGCAGGATCTTCAAGCTGCCGGAAGGCCAGTACTACCAGACGGCGTACTCCAAATAACAGTTTATTTATTTGTCTTTCTTTGTTTTTTGTCTAATTTGAAGGCGGTAGCGTAAGCGACCGCTTATCTTAAAAAATAACTATGACCGGACCAACGCGATTGTTCGATTGCCTGCAAGTTCACCAGGGAACCCCTCTGCCGGATATGCTGGCAGCAAAGGAAAATGGCAAATGGAAGACCTATAGCTCAACGGAAGTAAATGATACCGTCAATAAATTGAGTGCAGCCCTGCTTGGCCTGGGTATTTCCGGCAGGGACAGGACAGTGGAAGGCATGGATAAGGTCGCCATCGTAGCTAAAAATCGCCCGGAATGGGTAATGGTAGACCTGGCAGTACAACAGATCGGCGCCGTACTCACCCCTATCTATCCCACCATCACCGTTGCTGAACTGGAGTTCATCCTGAATGAGGCGCAGGTGAAGCTGATCTTTGTCAACGACGAAGAACTATTCCATAAGGTGCTGAGCATCCGCAGCAAGATACCCAGCTTGCAGGAAATTTATACTTTCGAGCACGTAGCGAATGCCCGGCATTGGAAAGAGCTGCCGGATAGCGCCACGCAGGCCAACCTGGACCGCCTTCCCGCTATCCGGGATAAAATACAGTATGAGGACCTGGCCACTATTATTTATACTTCCGGCACCACCGGCACACCCAAAGGAGTCATGCTCTCCCACAGGAATATCCTCAGCAATGTGGTCTCCTGTGTTCCCTGCCTTCCCCGGGGACCCATCCGGGCCCTCAGCTTTCTGCCGCTCAACCATATCCTTGAGCGTATGCTGACCTATGTCTATCTTTTAAGCGGCAGCTCCGTCTATTACGCGGAAAACATGGATACCATCGGGGAAAACCTGAAAGAGGTAAAACCCCAGATGTTCGTCACCGTTCCCCGGCTGCTGGAGAAAGTCTATGACCGGATCATGCAGAAAGGGGCCGAACTGACAGGGGTGAAAAAGAAGCTGTTCTTCTGGGCGCATGGGCTGGCGGCCCGTTATGAGATCAATAAGCCCATGGGTGCCTGGTATAATATGCAATTGTCCCTGGCCAACAAGCTTATTTTCAGTAAATGGCGGGCAGCCCTGGGTAACAACCTGACCTGCGTCGCCAGCGGAGGAGCCGCCTGCCAGGTAAGACTGATACGGATCTTTACCGCCGCCCGGATCCCGATCCTGGAGGGCTATGGTCTTACGGAAACATCACCCGTGATCAGCGTTAACCGGCTCCAGGTGGAAGATCGGATGTTCGGTACCGTAGGTCCCATTATTCCCGACGTGGAAGTAAAGATCGCCGAAGACGGAGAGATCCTATGTAAAGGACCTAACGTGATGATGGGCTATTACAAACGCCCCGACCTCACCGCGGAAGCGCTGGAAGGCGGTTGGTTTCATACAGGCGATATCGGCGTGCTGATAGACGGCAAATACCTGAAGATCACCGACCGCAAGAAAGAAATGTTCAAGACCAGCGGCGGGAAATATGTTGCCCCCCTGATGATAGAAAGTAAATTACAGGAATCCCCCTTTGTCGAACAGATCATCGTCGTAGGCCCGGAAAGGAAATTCGTCGGCGCCCTGATCGTCCCTGCCTTCTCCTACCTGAAGGATTGGTGCACACAAAATAACATTTCGGCAGCCACGAACGAGGAACTGATCCGTCATCCAAAAATTATCGCCCTCTACCAGGAAATAGTGGAGAGCTATAATAAATACTTCAGCCATGTAGAACAGATCAAAAGATTTGAGCTGCTGCCGGCCGAATGGAGCGTCGTCACCGGGGAGATGACGCCCAAACTCAGTCTCAAACGCAAGGTGATCACGGAGAAATACCAGGACGCGATCGAAAAGATCTACGCGTAGCGAAGATCCAGGCGGGAAGGAGCGCTATTTCTTTTCGTCTGAAAATTTAAGGAGCTGTATGCGCCCGTTGCCTACGATCAAAAACAACACCAGCAAAAGGAGCACTACGATAGCAAGCAGCAATTGGGAAAAAGGCCTGTACATGTCCGGAGAAGCGCTGATAAAAAAGATAGCCCCTATCATTACCGGTATCTGGAGAATACAGGCAAAACGGGTCAGTACTCCCAATATCAGCAAAATGCCTCCCAATATATGGGCAAACGAAATATAATTGCTCATCATGACGGATGTAAAGGAACCAAAGGACATCTTAGTAGTCATCAGGGCCAGCATGTCGCTCATATTCGTAAGGAATTCCACCCCTTTATAGCAAAGGAATACGCCCAGGACAATACGCAGGATATCGAGCCATTGAGGATGATGGGTATCTCCCCAGTGTTCCACACGTTGTACAAGGTTCATATGGCATCGTTTTTAGGTAAGAAAAAAAAGAGCTCCTACTAAATATACGGATATTTTTTCATACAACAGGCCCTTTTTTTGATCCAAAAAGGCGGAAAAGATCGTACATTTAATACACCTTGAAAAAGACGGCCGCTATACTATTTCTTGCCTTATTCCTGTTCAATCTCATTGGATATAAGTGTTATTTCTACTATTTACAACAAAAAGAACAATCCTTTTTTGAAGCCACGCTGGATAAAGAGGACTATAACGAGAAGGACCTCATTACCTTTAAAGTGCCTCTTTCCATGCCCTACCAGGTCAGTTGGAAAGATTTCGAAAGAGTAGACGGCGAAATAACGATCAACGGGATCATCTATAAATACGTAAAACGCAAAATAGAAGACGGACAATTAATTCTGCTATGTCTTCCTTATTATAAAAAAATGACCCTGGTAAAAGCCTCCACTGAATTTGGCAGCCATGGCAATGATCTCGCCCCATTCGGGAAAAAAGGGAATAGCGCCTCATCCGGAAAAAATAATTCCCTGAGCGAATACGAAGAAAATAGCCGGTGGAATATCGGCGGACGGCAACGCAACCTCCCCGATAAACAATATACTCTCTTTATTCTTCCCCATCTGAGGGATGGTTTCATTAAGTTTCCCGGCAAACCGCCCGAGCTGGTCTGATTGATCCATCTCATTCCCTCAACCAGCAAAAAAAATTTCCATGAAAGTTAATTTATGGGCGCCTGTCGCCCTTATAGTAGTATGCATGCCTGGTATGGCATGTCATACCCTCTCGTCCAACACCGAAATGAGCAACCTGCTAAAGTCCATTCATACCAGTGAATCCGTCCTTCAAAATTCTTTCTGCCCGGAAGCAGGCCTGGCTTTTTATGATTCGGTCCTCCGTTTGTCCGATAACCTGAATAACAGATTTCAGGCTGAGTATTACAAAGCGATGGACCTTCTTGAGCTGGGCAAAGAGCAACAGGCCGCCGACCTGTTGTCAAATCTTTACACCAAGGTGAACATCCCCGGAGCCCGGTTATCCATCCTGAAGCAACTGGCCATTGCCTATTTAAGGATAGGAGAAAGATCCAACTGTATATATAATCACAGTGCGGAATCCTGCGTATTCCCCATCCGGGGAAATGGCGTTCATTATAACAAAACAGGGTCGGCCAAAGCTATTGAGCTCTATCAGACGATCTTACAACAAGATTCTTCCGACCTGGAATCGAGATGGCTGCTCAATATAGCGTATATGACCATCGGAGGGTATCCCGGCCAGGTACCCCTTCCCTACCTGATAAAAGGATTGGATGCCGATACGGCCGCATCGATAAAGCCATTCACGGAAATGGCAGTCAACACCGGCCTGGATATTAATAACATGGCCGGGGGCAGCCTGGTAGAAGATATGGATAATGACGGCAACCTGGATATCGTCACTTCCAGTTGGAGCCTTACCGAAGGCATGCATTATTGCAGGAATAATGGCAACGGAACTTTTGCGAACCTCTCCGTGCCCTCCGGATTGAAAGAGCTTACAGGGGGGCTGAATATCCTGCAGACGGATTATAACAACGATGGGCTGAAAGATATCTTTGTGCTGAGAGGGGCCTGGAAAGGAAGATATGGCAGAGAGCCGGTATCCCTCCTTAGAAATAACGGGGACGGCAGCTTTACAGATGTTACCAAAGAAAGCGGACTGCTGGATCTTCACCCTACTCAAACGGCGACATGGGCCGATTTCAATAACGATGGCTGGCTGGATGTATTTGTCGGAGCGGAGAGCTCCGGGAATGATATATTCCCCTGCGAGCTCTATATCAATAACAAGAACGGCACCTTTACCGAGGTAGCAGTAAAAGCCAACTGCAATGTTATCGATTTCGTAAAAGGGGCCGTCGCCGGGGACTATAATAATGACGGCTGGCCCGATATTTTCGTCTCCTCCCTCAGCGGCGAAAAAAGATTATTGAAGAACGACGGGATCCGTAATGGCTGCGTTCATTTTACGGATGTGGCCGGTCCGGCAGGTCTCAAGGCTAATCACGAACGCACCTTCGGCACCTGGTTCTTTGACTATGACAACGACGGGTGGTCCGATATCGTGGTAAACAATTATGATTTCAGGGGATCGCTGGCCACCTATGCGGCAGCCGAGGCGTTGCACAGGCCTATCACCAACGCTGGCCGGACCCTCTTATTCCATAACAACCATGACGGCACCTTTACCAACGTCTCCGATGAAATGGGATTGGATAAAGTGGTTTTTGCTATGGGATGCAATTTCGGCGATATAGACAACGACGGCTACCCGGATATGTATTTCGGGACGGGCAACCCTGCCTACCAATCTTTGATCCCGAATAAGCTATTTAAAAATGTAGGAGGCAAAAAATTCGTAGACGTCACGACTTCCGGCCGGGTAGGCAATCTACAAAAAGGTCATGGAGTAGCTTTCGCAGATATTGACAATGACGGGGATGAAGATATTTACATCGATATGGGAGGCGCCTATACCGGAGATGCCTACCAGAACCTGCTCTACGTAAATCCCGGCCAGAATAACAATCATTGGATATCCGTGGAACTGAAGGGTACCCATTGTAACAGACCTGCCATCGGCGCCCGGATCCGGCTTTCCTTTGCCGAAAATGGCGTAGAAAGACATGTTTATAAAGACGTAAATTCCGGGGGGAGCTTTGGGGCCAATCCTTTACGCCAGCATATCGGTATAGGCACAGCCATGATGATAGATAGCCTGGAAATAAAATGGCCCGCAGCAGGGGCATCCGGAACGGGCGCCTCCCAGCTCTTTACGCATATCCGGGCAGATGAGTTCATACGGATCAGTGAAGGAAATGACAAATTCGTCCAGTTGCCGATTGTACCCTTTTCTTTCTCGACGAAGCCCGGGGTCGGATGCGCTCCGCTGCAGTAAATATTTTGCTGATCTGAAGGACATCCGGATGCCGGAAGTCCTTCAGATCATTTTTTTTATCAATTTCCCCAATGTCTTCAACCCTTCTTCCACTTCTTCATCCCAGGGCCGGGCATAACTGATCCGCAGGCAATTTCCAAACTGTCCTCTGGCGGAGAATAACTGCCCGGGGGCTACCGAAATCTGATGTTTTAACGCCTGCTGGTACAGGTGATAGGCATTCAGTTTCTTGTCCAGCTCGACCCAGATCACAAAACCTCCCTGCGGCCTCGATACTTTCGTATTTTCCGGGAAATATTGCATGATACCCTGCAGATAGCGCAGACTTTGCGTATGCAGGGCCTTACGCAGTTTCTTCAAATGGTATTCATAGCGGCCGATACTTAAAAAATGAGCAATCGCCTGTTGGGTGATCGTCGTGCCCGTCACGGTGTGCATCAGCTTCATGCGCACTACGGCTTCTGTGAACCGGCCCGGGAGGATCCACCCGATGCGGTAGCCCGGGGCCAGGGACTTAGACAAAGAGCTGCAATGCAGGACCCAGCCTTCTTTATCAAAAGTCTTGCAGGTCTTCGGGCGATGACGGCCAAAATACAATTCCCCGTAGATATCATCTTCTATCAATGGGATCTGCCGTCGGGTGACCAATTCTACCAGGGTCTGCTTCTTCTCATCCGGCATACAGCTCCCCAGGGGATTGCTGAAATTAGGGACGAATACGCAAGCTTTGAGGGGGAATTTATCCATCAGGGCTTCCAGATGATCCGGATCCACCCCTGTCAGCGGGTCGGCCGGGATCTCCAGCACTTTGAGTCCCAGGAGCTCCACCACCTGGAAAATGCCGAAATACGTAGGGTTTTCAATAGCCACGGTATCTCCCGGCTGCGTCACCGCTTTCAGGCACATCACTAACGCCTCCATACAACCGGCCGTCACGATCACTTCCTCTTCTGTAAATTTACCGCCCCAGTTGAAAGCCTGTTTGGCTAACTGTCTGCGCAATTCCAGGTTCCCCCGTATCTGCTCGTATTGGATCCCGTGATGCCTGGAAGCGCGCATGGCATGCATCAGCGATTTATTCAGCTTTGCCGCAGGCAATAAGCTGGTCGGCGGAGCAGCTATCGAAAAATTGATCAGGTCATCGGAAGACATATTATTGAAAACAGTGGTGATCATCTCCTGCACACTGACTTCGCTGGTGGCCGGTTCAGGCTCGGCTATACGGGGAAGGCCAGGCATCCGCCGGAAATTAAACCGTACATAGTAACCCGATTTAGGCCGGGCCTCGATCAACCCCTTCCCTTCCAGGTGATAATATGCCTGAAAAGCAGTTCCCATACTGATCCCATATTCTTCACTTAACATCCGTACGGAAGGCAGCTTATCGCCGATCTTCAGGATCTCCTCCCCGATCATTCTCTCCAGGCCATCTGCGACCTGCAGGTAAATATGTTCCTGCTCGCTGAACTTTTTCTTACTCATATGAATTCGTTTAGATTCACTACTGACCAGACAAGCCAACATAACTTCCGGATTTCGGGCAAAGGTAGTGTCTCAGTTTCGATGTAGTTAATTCTCATATGCTTGACCGGATAAGCAAAGATTTTGTATCTTTGTGATATGGCTAAGAATAAACGTCCCAAAGATATAAACCAGTTAGCTAAAAGCATAGTAGATCAAGTTACCGGGGAAACACCCGCTAATGATCCCGACCAGGAGGCTATGAAAGCCGCTGCTTCTGCGCTGGGTAAGAAAGGAGGCCTTAAAGGAGGGCCAGCCAGAGCCAAAGCGCTATCTTCTAAGCGCCGATCCGAAATAGCTAAAAAAGCGGCCCAAACCAGATGGGGGCATACTACAGAAGAATAAGCTATGCTACTTTTTTCGAAAGCGAATTAAATTCGCTCGTTATCTCTCTCCACTTCAGTCTTATTTTCAATATATTTTCCCAATATAATTAGCTGAAAAATAACTACATACGAGTGAGCTTACCCAAAACACCCATAAAATATTTGTTTGTTGTTTGGGTTGTTGTTTGGTTAATCATACCTTTGATACCAATCAATTAAGACATAGATGACGGCTAGAGAAAAATTCCTTCAAAGCATCATGGAGAAAATACGTCCTCTTCAAGATTTGCAGGAGCTTTACAATCGAGTAAAGAGCCTGCCGGACGATCTATTTGAGGAGCTTTATAATTCCGCGTCACCTTCTCCTGTCGTTCCATTTGTGGCCCCTGTTATGTCTCATGTTATACAAGCAATAGGGGACTCAAAGCCTAATTCAGATTATGGAGTTAATAAAAAAACAGTAATAAGAATTTTGAGGGAGCAGAACCGGGCCATGACAAAAGCGGAAATAATCAGCCAATTTACTCCGCTAATGCCTGATGTTCAGGAACCTCTTGACGTAGTAACTAATGCGTTAGCGGCTCTTAGCACAGAGAAGGCCATTGTAAAGTATAAACCTAAACATGAAAAATTCAAGGGGTTTTATTGGGCATTCCCTGAATGGATGGAGAACGGATCACTAAAGAATGGCTATAACCCAAAACCACAAAATACATTATCTAAGTACTTGTAAATCAAAATATTATGAATAAAAAACCCGTTCTTGCAAAGTTCTCAGGCGCTGCAAAAACGGGGTATAAGATACACTAGGGAGTGGGTTCGTCTAAATTAGGACGCCGATCTTTCAAATCGGAAATGTACAGTGTAATTCTGTGCACTTACCCCTTATTTTCTTATACAAAGATACTACTTTAAAAATACAGAGCAAATAAAATAACATAAAAAAGCCCAAAGAAACTGAACAAAATGCTTGACCGGTCAAGCATTTTGTTGTATATTTGTTTTATGAACAAGCTACCGATAGATAAGAGAGTGCAAATCATCAACTTATTAGTTGAGGGTTCCAGCTTACGGGCAACCTCCCGGATAGCTGATGTTTCCATTAATACGGTTACAAAGCTCTTAATTGATGTGGGTAGAGCTTGTGAAAAATTTCATGATGAAACCGTCATGTTTGTTGAAACTCAACGCATTCAATGCGACGAAATATGGAGCTTTGTGTACAGCAAACAAAAAAATGTCCCGGATGGTATGGAAGAATCAGCCGGGGATGTGTGGACCTGGACTTGCATAGATGCCGATACCAAGCTGATTATTTCTTGGTTTATAGGGAATAGGGATGCAGAAGCCGCCCATCTGTTTATGAATGATGTAGCTACAAGGATCAAACGTAAGCCCGGCCAGATTACCACAGACGGTCTGCATGAGTATCAGCAAGCTGTGTTAGACGCTTTTGGCAGTCAGGTGGATTTCGCCCAATTAGTAAAGGTTTATGGGAAAGGGAGCGGACAAGGGGAAACGGAACGTAAGTATAGCCCGGGGGATTTTATAAGCACCCGTAAGAAAGTAGTATTCGGGGAACCTGATCCTGAACATGTATCTACCAGCTTTGTAGAACGTCAAAATCTGACCATGAGAATGCACATGAGACGTTTTACCCGTCTAACAAATGGCTTCTCTAAAAAGGTCGAAAACCATGCTTATGCGGTTGCCCTGCATTTCGTGTATTATAACTTCGTCAAATTACATAAGAGTTTACGGATAACTCCCGCTATGGCAGCAGGATTAACTAAACGATTTATGACAATAGAAGATATTGTTAGGCTGACCGACAAATAAGAAAACCGTCCCGGGTGAGTACCCTGAGACGGTCTGAACTTGCTTACTAATTAAGGTCCGGCCTTACAGGGCCAGAAATCCAAAGCGTTACCACTGCCTTATGATGCTACGTCACAGCCCTAAACCTCAAACCTTATGTTATACCACGTACTAATATATGTAAGAGTTTTCAATTATGAAAATGGATAATATGACCTATCGTATAGTCGAATCATCCATTTTTAAAGTGATATTATACCTTTTTTAGAGGTTATTTAGCACATTGGCTATTTCTTTGCCGAATGTCAGGAGCATCCCCGTATACTATTGCAAAAGAACTAATTCTTGCTGGCAGGATGAAAAGCCTGGAAGAGTTGATGCTCATTATCAAAAAGACCAACTTAGCAAACGATGCGCATATCGGTCCTAAAAGGCTAAACCGGCTACTCCTTAATCCCGGCCTATTCACCATTGAAGATGCTCACAAAATAGCCGACCTTGTTGGTGTAACCGGGAAACATATCTTAGACCTTCTCGACGCAGAGTATATTTTGAGACAAAAGAGTAAGAAGAAAAAATAACAGACGCGTCCTTAAACTCTAAAATGTTATCATTTGAAGGAGTTATTTAATGGATTATTGCAGTTTGTAACTGATAAGAGGAATAAACTCTCTCACAAAATGAGCGTGGTAATTGTAATTACAGCCGCTCTTTTATTAGTAGATAATGGATTAGGTATTTCCTTTCATTACTGCGTAACTAATAAAATGGAAGAGCTTTCAAAGGTGAATTTAATAATTCAAAATCCATTGTCTGATAGTACAACAAAAGCCTACGCAATTTCTTTAAGGCAAAGAATACTTACAAGAAAAAATTGGATCGATTACTTTTCTCTTCGCCAGTCCTCCAATATTGTTAAAAATGCCCAAACTAATGAGCCGCCAAATAGTGCTACTGCTAAAGATTCCATAAAAGATGATTTTTGGTTTGTTGGTTCATCGATAGGTTTTTTCGTTATTGCAAGTTTAGTTTTTCTTTTTATGTTCATATTTTATATAACGGAAGCCGGTTCGCTGTTTGTTCGGTTAGCATCTGGTATACTTTATTCATTTATTTTTCTTACGGGTGCCGCTATTGTCTTCTTAATTACGAGAAACATTCCAATAATTAAGCATAATTGGAATTTCAATTATCTTTTAAATTTAATAATTCAATGTGGGGTAATGTCTGTCATTCTATTGGTAGCCTTTTTATATCATAGCCAAAGGAGAGAAAAAATTTCCAAGCAAATGGAAAAAATAAAAAAGGATTATAAGAGCACTCAAACCTATCCCCTAGATTTCTATTCTTAATAAAGAAGTCTACCATTTCAGTAGAACGTGCCAATTATTTGCAACCAGCCTATTGATAATTTTACAACTCACTGATAATCAATGTTATCGAAACTGATACACTACCCGGGCAAATCATCTGATCTAGTCAAAATTAACGAATCTGCATCTGTTTTTTGTCAAATAGGTTCCGGAAATTTGTACAGAAATCAGAATATATCATTCGCTGCTATAAAACTATAAGCACATGGAACTTACCACCCCTTTTTACATTCCTGTTCACCGGACCTCCTATTCCCTTCTTCACGAAGTGGACTGGGACCAGTTGGAGTTCGGCAAATACACCACCGACCATATGCTGGTCTGCGATTATGCAGCCGGAAAATGGCAGACACCTCAGATTGTTCCTTTCGGAAATTTCTCCCTCAGCCCCATGACCCTGTCCCTCCATTACGGGCAAACGATCTTTGAAGGCATGAAGGCATTCCGGATGGAAGACGGAAGGATCAATATTTTCCGGCCGGAACGACATTATAGAAGGCTGGCCCGGTCAGCAGAGCGATTATGCATGCCTGTCGTATCCTCCGAAGTTTTCCTGGAAGGATTGCGCCGGCTGGTGGAAGTAGAAAAGAATTGGGTGCCCGGGCAAATCGGCAGCGCCTTGTATCTCAGGCCCTTTATCATCGCTACAGAAACAAGGCTGCGCATAAAAGTGTCGGAAAGTTACCGGTTCGCCGTCATTGCCACGCCTGTAGCTCCTTACTATCAGCAACCCGTCCGTGTTAAAGTGGAAAGGGATTTTGTAAGGGCCGTCAGAGGCGGTACGGGTTATACCAAATGCGGCGGCAATTATGGCGGTTCTCTTTATCCGGCCCAAAAAGCAAAAGAGCAGGGCTATGACCAGGTGTTATGGACGGACGGCCTCGAAAATAAATACATCGAAGAATCAGGCGCCATGAATGTATTTTTTGTCATCAACGATACCCTCGTCACACCACCTCTTTCCGATTCCATACTGGACGGGGTTACGAGGGATAGTCTCCTCACCCTGGCGGAAGACGCCGGTATCCCTGTGGCAGAAAGGCTCATCTCCGTGGAGGAGCTAAAAGAGGCTTTTGTAAAAGGGCAGATCCGGGAGGCCTTTGGATCAGGAACTGCCGCAGTAGTTTCCCCCATTAGCACGATCGGGATCGATGGGATAGACTATAACCTGCCTGCAACCGGCCGGGAGAGCATTTCTACCCGGCTCAGAACAAGACTGGAAAATATAAGGTATGGAAAAGAGCCGGACCTTTATGGATGGAATTTTATCGTCTGATAAAGATTTACACAAAAATTAATGCAGGCGATCCTGCCTCCCATGGATTAAATCGGTATATTGATTTGAGAAACAATCCTATACCATTCCCATGGAGAAAAAATTACAAGGACAGATCGCCATCATTACCGGCGCCAGCTCCGGCATCGGGGCCGGAGTATCCAAAGCATTGGCAGCAGCAGGGGCCACAGTAGTCATTAATTACCCGGTAGAAGCCACCCGGACCGCAGCAGAGGCCGTGCTGGAAGAAATCAAAAGCTCCGCCGGCCTGGGTATCACCTATCAATGCGATGTCAGCAAAGAAGCCGAAGTGCAAAAAATGTTTGCCGATGTGATCGCACAATTCGGAACAGTGGACATCCTCGTGAACAATGCGGGGCTGCAACGGGACTCTCCATTCCAGGATATGACCCTGGAGCAATGGAATACGGTATTGAGTGTCAACCTCACCGGCCAGTTCCTCTGTGCCCGGGAAGCCATACGCGAATTCCTCAAAAGAGGGATCATACCAGAAAAATCCAGAGCCGCCGGCAAGATCATCTGCATGAGCAGCGTACATGAAGTCATTCCCTGGGGAGGTCACGCGAATTATGCCACCAGCAAAGGCGGTATCATGCAACTGATGAAGAGCATTGCCCAGGAATTCGCTCCTTACAAGATCCGCGTCAACAGCATCGGACCCGGCGCCATCAAGACGCCAATCAATCACACAGCCTGGGAAACTCCCGCCGCCGAAAAGAAATTACTGGAACTCATCCCTTACGATCGGGTAGGAGTAGTGGAAGACATTGGCGCTGCAGCCGTATGGCTGGCCAGTGATGATTCCGATTATGTCACCGGCATCACGCTTTTCGTCGATGGCGGCATGACCTTATATCCCGGATTCAGTACGAATGGATAACCCCCCCACCCCCCTAAAGGGGGAGTACCCCCTAACCCCCTAAAGGGGGAATTAAAACTTTGAAAGATTTCAATAAATATAACAAAGACTGAATGAGCGCAAACAACAATGATAGCAGCGGGCTACCAAACTCCCCCTTTAGGGGGCTGGGGGGTGGGGGTGAAAAAGACCGCCTGAAAAATGCAGACTGGAAAAAATGGGGCCCTTATGTCTCCGAACGCCAATGGGGCACCGTGCGGGAGGATTACAGCGCTAACGGAGAACCCTGGACCTACACGACACACGATATGGCCCGCAGCAAGGCCTGGCGTTGGGGCGAGGAAGGCATCGGAGGCTTTTCCGACAAGAAACAATTTCTATGCTTTGCCATAGGCCTGTGGAACAAAAAAGATCCGATCCTGAAAGAACGGCTGTTCGGCCTCACCGGTTATGAGGGCAATCATGGAGAAGACGTGAAAGAGCTCTACTATTATCTTGACTCCTCTCCCACACACTCTTATATGAAGATGCTTTATAAGTATCCTCAAACTGAATATCCCTACAACCGGCTGATAGAGGAAAACAAAAGGAGGACCCGGGCAGAACCGGAATTTGAACTACTGGATACGGACATTTTCAACGAGAACAAATACTTCGATGTATTCATAGAATATGCCAAGGCGGATGTAGATGATACACTGATCCGGATCACCGTGTACAACCGGGGCCCCGAAGACGCCCCCCTCCACATACTGCCCACGCTCTGGTTCCGCAATACCTGGAGCTGGGGATATAGTGACTACAAGCCAGTCATGATGTCCTCGAATGAAGGGAGTATCATTATTCAGCACAATGAGCTCGGAGAGCTGATCATGCACGGAGAGGAAAGAGACGAACACCTTTTCTGTGACAACGAGACCAATCAGAAAAAATTATATGATGTCGACCGGCCGGGCTATTTCAAAGATGGTATCAACGAATACATCGTGCACGGTAATACGCAGGCAGTGAACTACCAGCAGGGGACCAAGGTTGCTTTGAGTTATGACATGGTCGTACCGGCAGGCCAGTCCGTTGCCGTCCGTCTCCGGCTGGAACCCCACAACAATCCGGCTCCTTTCAGGGACTTCGATGAGATCTTTTTAGCACGGCGACAGGAGACGGATGCATTTTATCAGGAGTTCCAGCAGGATATGACGAACGAGGATGAAAAACTGGTGCAGCGACAGGCATTCGCCGGGATGTTGTGGAGTAAACAACTGTATTATTACAACGTGGACCAATGGCTTAAGGGTGATCCGCTCCAGCCTCCCCCGCCTGCTGAGCGCATGAAAGGAAGAAATAAAGAATGGCGGCACCTGGTCAACAGCAATATCATCTCCATGCCGGATAAGTGGGAGTACCCGTGGTATGCAGCCTGGGACCTGGCTTTTCATTGCATTACTTTCGCCATGATAGATCCCGATTTCGCCAAACATCAGTTGCTGCTGCTCACCCATGACTGGTATATGCACCCGAATGGCCAGCTTCCTGCTTACGAATGGTCATTCAGCGATACCAATCCGCCTGTCCACGCATGGGCTGCCTACCGGGTATATGAGATCGAGAAGCACATGAACGGAGAAAAGGGTGACATCAATTTCCTGGAAACCGTCTTTCACAAGCTTTTGCTCAATTTCACCTGGTGGGTCAACCGAAAAGATGCCGAAGGCAACAATATTTTTGAAGGAGGCTTCCTGGGAATGGACAATATCGGTCTTTTTGATCGCAATAACGCCCATTTGCCGGAAGGAGGACGCCTGGAACAGGCCGATGGCACCAGTTGGATGGCCACCTACTCACTGAACATGATGCGCATCGCACTGGAGTTGTCCATGACCAACCCGATCTACCAGGACATGGCCAATAAGTTCTTCGAGCACTTCCTTCATATTGCAGGGGCGATGGCCAGCATGGGACCAGGCACAGATGGCCTCTGGGACAACGAGGATGAGTTCTTTTATGATACCATCCGCCTGCCGGACAATACCAACGTTAAAATGAAGCTTCGCTCGATGGTAGGCCTCGTTCCCCTCTTCGCCGTGGAAGTGATCGATGATGAGATCCTGCAATCCCTTCCTGAATTTGCCAAACGGCTTAAATGGCTATTGGAACACCGCCCCGATCTGACGTCGCTGGTCTCCCGCTGGCATGAAAAAGGGTCGGAGGAGAAGCATTTACTTTCCCTTTTACGGGGTCACCGCATCAAAAGGATGCTTCACCGCATGCTGGACGAGACGGAATTCCTCAGCGATCATGGCATCCGCGCCCTTTCCAAAGTTTATGAGCAGCATCCCTATGAGTTCCGTGTGGACGGCCAGGTGCTGAGCGTTCGATATACGCCCGGTGAATCCAACGTATCTTTATTTGGAGGCAACTCCAACTGGAGAGGTCCTGTCTGGATGCCGGTAAATTTCCTCATCATCGAATCCCTGCAACGTTTCCACCACTATTATGGGGATGATTTCAAAGTGGAATACCCTACGAACTCGGGTAAATACAGTACGCTCAACGAGATCAGCATCGAATTATCCAAACGGCTGGCGAAAATCTTTTTGCGCGATGAGAATGGCCGCCGTCCTGTATTCGGCGCCTCCGAAAAATTGCAGAATGACCCTCATTTCAAAGATCACATACTTTTTCATGAATATTTCCATGGCGATAACGGAAGAGGTATCGGCGCCTCCCACCAGACAGGCTGGACCGGCCTGATCGGCAGGCTCCTGATGCCAAGAAAGGCCATCGTCGTTCCGGCAGCAGCAGGGTCGAAAGAGAATCAGCAGTGATTTAGTTGAATATCTTAATAGACGGCAGATGGACGGTAAATTCGGTGCCATGACTGATGTCCGATTGCACGAAGATCGTGCCTTTGTGAAGGGCGATAATCCGCTGCGCCAGGGCCAGCCCAAGCCCGAATCCCCTGGAATTACCCGTTCCGGAGCCCCGGTAGAAAGGCTGGAAGATCTGCGGGATCTCTTCAGCTGCGATCACATCTCCCTCATTCACCACCCGCACATATATCCTGTGCTGAGCAAAAGAAAGATCGACGAGGGATCTTTTATCCGAGGAATATTTACAGCCGTTCTCTACAATGTTCTTAAGAGCGATATAGAGCAATTCACTATTCCCGAAGACCACAAAATCTTTTTCATCTTCCGGGAACTCTCCAAAATTCAACTCCACTTTATAATCAGTATTGAGCTTTTTTACATCGACCATGACCTTCAGCAATACTTCGTCCACCCTGACCTCATTCAATTCAATGCCGCCCTGGGAACCGGTCTTGGCAATCTCCAGCAGACTTTTGGTCAATAGTGTCATTTGCTGCACATCTTCCCGGATAGAAGACAATACCTGTTCGTATTCCTGTGCACTCCTTTCCTTCTGCAAGGCTACTTCCACCTGGCTGGAAATAGAAGTCAGCGGGGTGGAGAGCTCATGGGAGGCATTGGAGATAAACCTCCGCTGGATAGCAAAAGATTCCTGCAGCCGCCCCAGCAGCTCATTGAACGTATTACCCAACTGGCTCAGCTCGTCCTGGCCCGCGCCCGCCCGGATACGATGGGAAAGGTCGTAAGAAGAGATATCCTTTACTTCCCGGATGATCTGTGCAACAGGCCTTAACAACTGGCCGGCAAAAATATAGCTGACCACGGCCGTTAAAAACACCCCCACGACCAGGCTGAAGAAGAGGATCCTGTTCAACGTAGCTACCCTTTCCAATCCATCGTCATCATGACCCGCTACGACTACGATAAAAGACTTGTGAGCCGTCACCCGGTGGATGGCGATCACATCGCGGTTGTCCATTGAAAAGAACTTCTCGCCCCGGGCTTTGATCTCCTGCAGCATCTCCGCCGACACCGACAGCGGCATGCTGCCAGGCATATCGAATTTGTACAATACTTCCCCCGCATCAGAATAGATGACGATACTCCGGGATTGCAAGGCGCCTACCGTAGAAGTGGTATCCATCCTTCGTAACAGCGAAAGAGCGCTGTCACCCATCAGGGCATAAAGCTGAGTGTTGTAATTCGCCCGGGCCTTCAACCGCTTCTCGAATACTTCCTTCCTTTCCAGCCTGGCGAAATAATAAACGGAATAGGTCAACACGGAAATAATCGCCGTTACGAGCAGCGTGAATAACAGCATTATTTTATAGCGGATCTTCAAATCAGGCGTTCTCTTTTAAAACATACCCCATTCCCACCTGCGTGTAAATGAGCTTGGAAGAAAAATCCTTCTCGATCTTCTTCCGCAGAAAATTAACATAAACATCTATCACATTCGTCTTGGTATCAAAATCAATATCCCAGACATTCATGGCAATATCTATCCTGGATACCACTTTATTCTTATTCCGGATAAAATATTCCAGTAATTGGAATTCTTTAGCCGTCAGGGGGATTGCCCTCCCCTCCCGGGTCACTTCTTTACTGTCCAGGTTCATGACAAGATCTTCCACCTTCAGCATGTTAGTCCCGGTGCCCGGCTGGTGGTGAAGCCGTTTCAGCAAAGCCCGGATACGGACCAGCAGCTCCTGGAAATCAAAAGGCTTTACGATATAGTCATCCGCCCCTGCCTCAAATCCTTCTATTTTATCCTCCGTTGTGTTCATGGCCGTCAGCATAATGACCAGGATATCTTCATTAACGCTGCGGATATGACGGGCCAGATCATAACCATTCATAACAGGCAGGTTAATATCCAATATCGCAAGGTCATAGGGGTTGGTATCGAATAATTTTTTACCGATCCCTCCGTCATAAGCCACATCCACCTCGTAATGCTGTTCCGTCAACCCCTTGCGCAGGGTCTCCGCAATTTTCTTCTCATCCTCTACCAATAGTATTTTTGTTTCTGCCATAATATAATCTTAGGTATTTGCCGGAAATGCACTTCCACCGTATCAGCCCCTAAATTTATTCAATCGCCCCGTCATCTCCCTGAATGCCCCATTAAAAAGGCATTAAACCGTTTTAGCAAAAAAATATCAATTACTGCTGCAATATGCCAAAAAAAATCGTAACTTTTCTAGCTCTCCTTAAAACTCTTACTGTAGCCGGATACTGCTATCTGTAGCTATCCTTGAAAGCCTATTTAAAATCTAAAAAAGGGGGTTGCTATGAAATCTCACGAATCGCCTTATGTCAACAGGCGAAAAAAAACAATCGAGTTTTACGTCCATCACCTGAATGCCACCGCCTGTTCCCGTATTTCTCTGGCAGGCACCTTCAATCATTGGGCGCAGGATGAATTGAAGATGCAGCCGGAAACGGAAAACGGTGGATGCTGGAAAATTGCTATCCCCATGTTGCCTCATGGCAAGTATTACTACAAATTCTTCATTGACGACAAGATGTGGATGGAAGACATTGAGAACCCCTTGCGCGAGCCGGATGGCGTAACAGGGTGGAACAGCGTATTGACAGTCTGAAAGAATAAGCGGGACTGCCGGCCCGCTTATTTTATTAGCTATTATTATAGAGTTTATACACCGGCTCCCGGATCGCATCTCCTTTTTCACTACAGATAAGCTCCAGTATACCGGCAATTTGCTCCGGCTTCACCCAACCTGCAAAATCCGCATCCGGCATGCTTTGCCTGTTGATCGCAGTATCGATAGTACTGGGCACCACTACCGAAGCAACGACGTTCTTCCCTTTTGCACCAGCATTCAGCATTTCAGCCAGTTGAAAAAGTAATGATTTGCTCAGGGAATAGGCCAGCACTCCTTTCCCCTGCTCCGGCTTTAGCGCAGGACGGGCGCCGATAAATACCAGCCGTCCATATCCGTTCTTCAACATGTGCCCGAAGAGGGGCCGCGCCATAAAGTAAGCCGTTTCAAAATTCAGGGAGATCATTTTCCGCAGCGCCTCTCCATCCGTTGTTGTTATATCCCCCATGGCAAAACCTCCTGCAAGGAACAGAGCCCCATCGATCTTACCCTGAAGACTGATCAGCTCTTCTATAAAAGCTTCCGTCGCCTTTTCATCGGCCAGATCCACATTCCTCAATTCAAAGTTGTCATGCGAAGCCGCAAAGCCCAGGTGCTCCCCTGAAAGGCTGACAGCAATCACCTTATATCCTTCATCCAGGAATTTCTTAACGGTGGCGACCCCCAGGTTGCCATTCGCGCCGGTAATAATAATTGTCTTGGCCATATTGGTAAAGGTTTAAGCCCGCGGGTCCACCGCGGGCAAATGAGTCTCATTTAGCAGCAGGCAGCACTTCCAGCATCTTCTCCGCCACCAACTGATTACCTGCTTCCGTCAGGTGTACCCTGTCTACTGTGAGTATACCCGATTCCTTATTTCCCGGATTGTTCTTCAGCTCATAATTATGAAAGATCTCCCGGAGATCCACCAGGCCGCAATGCCATTTCTGGGCAAGATTGCGAATGATCTGGGAATAGGCATTGAGATCGCCATCCTGCTGGTTGGTAAAATCAGTCTTCTCACCGATCACTGCCGGCGTACAAAGGATCACGCGAATATGCTTGTCCAGTAACTTATTGATGATAGCCGTATAAAACTTCTCGAATTTGTCCGGATCGGTGCCTGTCCCCGAGGACTGCTTGTGCCATACGTCATTTACGCCGACCCAGACGAATACCACATCCGGGTTTAACGACAGCACATCGTCTTCCATACGCAGGTAAAGATCATATACCTTGTTGCCGCCAATACCGGCTCCGATCAGGTCATATTGGGAGCCCACGCCTTTCTGCGTCAGCGCATCCTTCATTTTTACGATGTAGCCGCCCGGCTTTGCCCCGGCTTGCGTAATCGAATCCCCGAAGAACACGACCTTGGTGGATTTGGGCTGAACAGCGATCATGGAAGTAACAGCGGTAAACAGGAGAAGTATAACAGCAGATCGAAAAAAGAGTCGCATATTATTTGAATTTTTCTTCTGCAACCTACATCAAAATGTCCACACTCCAAAAGAAGGCCACGGGCCTTCTGGCCGAAGACCCATCATAAGACGGAATGGCCCAGGCGGCGTATAATTTCCATGCAGGCCCTGCTATTATGGTAAGGGCATTTCCAGAAACCCACCTTGTCCTGTCCCGGCATCGGCGAATCGTCGGCCCGCACCCCCCACCACCATTCTCCCCACTCCCGATCCCTGATAGTGCGCTTCACGAACTCCCAACTGGCCAGAGACCTCTCCAGCCAACTATCGTCCCCACTCAACTGCCAGGCGTTTAAAAAGCCGATCATCGCTTCCGCTTGCGGCCACCAGTGTTTTTCCCGCACCCATTGCCCCCCGTCCCGCTCATACCAGAGCCCCCCGTCCCTGTCCAGGCCCTCCGCAGCAGCCCGGGCCATTTTCAATGCTAGCCGTCTTGTCTTTTCTATCCATTCCTTATCTCCGGCAATTATGGCCGATTCCTGCAATAGCCAGGCCGCCTCGATATCGTGACCATAGGAGACCATAGCCGATCTTACCGTCCAATCCCTGTCGAAGAACAGGATCAGATGCCCCGTCGTCTCTTCTATCATATATCGGGCGAACACTTCCAGCAGGCCCTTTATCCGCTCCTGTAAAAGTGCGTCCGGCCAGGCCCGGTAGAGATTGGCATAGGCTTCCAGTACATGAAGATGGGTATTCATCGTCTTTTGCACATTCGCATCCTTCTCACTTAACCGCAAATCTTCCAGGGGCGTCCAGTCCCGGGCAAACGCCTCATAATACCCTTTCCGCTCCCGATCATAACTATGCTGCTCTATCAGCCGGAACAAAGTTATAGCCTCCTCCAGGGCCCTCTGCTCCCCGGTAGCTATATAAAATTCACTCAGCCCATACAGGCAGAATGCCAGCCCATAGATTTGCTTCCTGTCATTCAGTATAGCCCCCGTATGGTCGACACTCCAATAGACCCCTCCATATTCCCTGTCCAGAAAGTGAGCGAGCAGATATTCATAGGCCCTTTGCGCAACCTGCCGGTAAGCAGGCTCCCGGGTATGCGACAAGGCTGCACTAAAGGTCCAAAGAATGCGACTATTCAATACCCCCCCCCTGGACGCGCCGGCGACCACCTTATTGTCTCCGTCTATCCTGCCATAGAACCCACCTTCTTTATAATCTGGAGTGAACTGCATCCAGTAACGCAGGATAGATCCCAGTTCCTCTTCTAATTCCTCTTTGTAACTTGTCAGGCTCATTTTGTATTTCTCATTTCCAGCGCTCCCTTCAGAGGATCAGCCGTTATGTACTGCTTATTTTTATCAATGATCTGTTGCAATGCCGTTACGGAATCGGCAGAATGCAACCCATCCTGCGGTGTATTGACCACATAGTCGATCAGTTTTTCGACAGTAGTAGTAGCCACATGCATACGGGTATCGGATGAAGCATAGTAAATAAAGACGGTTCCGTCCTCATCAGCGATCCATCCATTGGAGAACACCACATTGGAGACGTCCCCCACTCTTTCTTCCCCCTCGGGTGCAATAAAATAACCTCCCGGTTTGTAGATCACCCGGGTAAGATCATGCAGATCGGTCATGAAAAGGTATAACGTATAACGCAGACCTGCCGCCGTACTTCTCACGCCATGGGCCAGGTGCAGCCAGCCACGGCTCGTACGGAGAGGGGCTGGCCCCAATCCATTCTTTGCCTCGTTGATGGTATGATAGACCCTTGGATCAATGATGGTCTCTTCATCGACTATGGCATTTGTTATGGAAGCCGAAAGGCCGAACCCAACACCACCCCCGCTGCCCGCATTGATAAATCCGTCTTGTGGCCGGGTATAGAATCCATATTTTCCGTCCACAAATTCGGGATGGAGCACGACGTTCCTTTGCTGCGGGGAATGTGTCCGCAGATCAGCCAGTCTTTCCCAGTTCACAAGATCTTTTGTACGGGCAATGCCACATTGGGCGACAGCCGACGATTGATCGGCCGGCGGAGCGGAAGGATCTTTTTTTTCCGTACAGAACAGTCCATAGATCCATCCATCCTCGTGCCGGGTCAGGCGTATATCATAAATATTCGTTTCTTCCTGCCCCGATCCCGGCATATGCACCGGAGAATCCCAGAACCGGAAATGATCGATCCCGTTAGGGCTTTCGGCAATAGCAAAAAAAGATTTTCGGTCAGCACCTTCCACCCGGGACATCAGCACATATTTATCTCCCCATTTGAGGGCCCCGGCATTAAAAACGCCGTTAATGCCAAACCGCTCCATGAGGAAAGGATTTGATTTTTCATTAAGGTCATAACGCCAGAACAAGGGAGCATGTGCTGCCGTCAATACGGGATATTTATACCTGTCAAAGATGCCATTCCCAATACCACTCGTTTCATTGGGCATACTGATCAACTCCCCGAATTTCTCGGTCAGTCTTGTCAGTCTCTTATTAAACAAATTCTTCATCGTCACAGGTTTAAATTAACTAATCAATACTCATTCAGCCGATCCCACCAGGTCTTTTTAAGGATCCCTATAATTATTAATAATATCACTACCGTAATCAACAGGGGCAGCTTCAGCCACAATACGATGTACATCGGTAAAATGGTCAGGCACAATTGTCCAATGATCCCCAGTACTACATTGAACATATTTAATTTGAAATTTTTATTGGCTACAAAAGAAGGGTCTTCCTTTACCACCAGGTCGTGTACAGGCCCCCAGAATCCCCAGGGCCGTACAATCTTATAAAATGAAGCCAGCGTCTCCTTATCTGTCGGGGGCGTAGCATAGGTGCCGAGTATCGATCCTGCCAGTGATAACAGGAACAGCAGAGGCCAGTAATACAGATCCAGCCCTTTCAATACCTCGAATGATTTCAACACCGCCAGCGCAATAGCAGGGACAATACCTGCCAGCATACCCCAGAAAAATCCATTGGCATTAAAACGCCACCAATACCATTTCAGCATATTGGAAGCCACATACCCTCCATATAATCCGGAAACGATCCATTGCAGCACCGTATTCACATTCTTTACATACAAGCCTAATACGACGCCGGTAGCAACTACTACCAATCCGGCCAGATAGTTCATCGAAATGATTTTCTTATTGGAAGCAGCCGGATTGATATACTTCAGGTAAATATCATTGACGATATAAGCCTGCGCCGCATTGAGGGTGCCGGAGAAAGTGCCCATAAAGGCGCCCAGCAGGCCTGTCAGCACCAGGCCCATCAGACCGACCGGCAAAAAACTGTTGACAGTAGCCGGTAATATCTTTTCAAAGTCGGTTCCATCCGGAGTCGCCAGATCGCTCCGGATCCGGGGAAAGTAAAGAAGAGCCAGCACGGTTAATCCGATCACCATCGTATAACGGATCGGTAATAATATAATAGAAACGAATCCGCTCATCTTACTGGCTTCCTGCGGAGACCGGGTACTCAGCACTTTCTGCATATCATAATTCGGAGCCGGGCCCGCCAGGCTGGCAAATACGCCTTTGAATAACATCATCATAAAAAATATACCGAACAGGGAAAATCCATCATCCCTGATCTTTTTATTCGCATCGGCTACTATAGAACTCCAGTCCAGGTCCAGTTTCCAATGAAAGAAAGGATCTGTCCAGCCTTCGGGCGCGTTGATGGAATGCCCCCGTAACTGCAACATGGCAATGATTCCTATACTGATACAGGCAACAGTCATAATAAGGTACTTGATCACATCCCCCAGGACAATGCTGTGCATTCCCCCCAGGATGGAATAGAACATGGCAAACAACGTAAAGACGATCCCGTAAAAATGAGGCACATGCGCCTCCTGTATATGAAAAGGAATATAAGGCTGTACCAGGTCCCAGGGAATGAAGATCTGCATGAATTTTCCCAGTCCTACAAACCCATAAGCCATAAAGCCCAGACAGCTCAGCAGGGCAAAAGCCACAACAATATTGTGCGAGGAGCGGACCCCGGGCCCGGACTTGCCAAATCGGCCGGCCAGCCATTCCGCACCCGTGGTGGCATTGGACCGCCGGAGCCACCTGGAAAGGAACATCATCATGAACACCTGGTTGAATACTGGCCACAACCAGGGTATCCAGATACTTTTCATCCCATACACAAAACACAGACTGACCATCCACATGGTGCCGGATATATCGAACATATCCGACGCATCGCTTAATCCCAGCATATACCAGGGCAACGATTTTCCACCCAGTAAATAATTTTCTTTATTCAGGCTGGCTTTTTTCCGTAAAGACCACCCCAACACCACCATGGTGACGAGATAGGCTACAAGAATGGCAAGATCCGGTAGTTTTAATTTCATTTTTAAAAATACAGTATCCTATAGAATACTTTTTCCCCCATAAGGCAAATCGTTATATAATGACAAATTAAATCCACCTTTTACTAAAATACTAGTGAGATTTTATCTCAAAGTTGATCTTAAACTACCTTTTTGATTTTTCATAAGTGTTTTTAATCATCTAAATACCTTAATATCAGCCAGTTAAAATAATATTATTCTCAACATTAAGGTTATACTTTTTTATCCCATCTTTGTAGTAATACCACCATTATTAGCGTACATTTATAACGCCTTAAAATTGCTGCATATGAGTACCAATATAATCCGGGAGATTACTCCCCTGACTCAGAATGATTGTTTTACTATTTTTTCCCGCATAAAAAAAGAGTTCACCTTCCCCCTTCACTACCATGAAGAGCTTGAATTAAATTTGATTATCAATGCAAAAGGCGCCAGGCGGATCGTCGGCGATCATATCGAATCCATCGATGATATGGAGCTGGTGCTGGTAGGTCCCAATCTTTATCATGCCTGGTTTACACACCAATGTAAAAGCGAAGAGATCCGCGAGGTGACGATCCAGTGGCATAAAGACCTCTTTGACGATAAATTACTTCGCAGAAATCAATTGAGCTTTATCCGCAATATGGTGGAACGGTCGCAGAAAGGCATTCTCTTTTCCAAAGAGACAGCGGCAGCGCTGGCCCCCCGCATTTTATCCCTCAATCAAAAAAATGGATTCGACTCCGTATTGGAGCTGATGTCTATTCTGCACGATCTGTCGATCTCCCGCAACATGCGCACGTTATCGGATGTCTCTTTCACCAATGAGCATTTTACCTATAACAGCCGGCGTATTGAAAAAGCTTTCGAATACATGAATACCAATTATGACAAGCCGATCAGTCTCGGAGAGGTGGCAAAGCTGGTAAGCATGACCGAAGTCAGCTTCAGCCGGTTTATCAAAAAGAGAACGGGGAATACCTTTATCGACAGCTTGAATGAAATAAGGCTGGGGCATGCCAGCAGGATGTTGATCGACACCACGCATTCCATCGCAGAGATCTCCTACAATTGCGGGTTCAATAATATTTCCAACTTCAACAGGATCTTCAAAAAGAAAAAAACCTGCACCCCCAAGGAATTCAGGGAGAACTTCAATTCGGGGACACGCGTATTCATCTGATTGGATAAGCCGCCGGTCTATACTACCACTTCCGGCTTTTTCCCCGCATGCTCGGCAGCAATCATATCCATGTCAGGCCTCGACTCATCCGTGAGTTTTACCTTGCCTCTTTCCTTTCGGACAATACGGGAGAATAAGGATATTTCCCGGTCGAAAAGGAATTGGAAGAACAATTTCGTCCAGGAGCGGTGCGAGAATAAGCTGTTATAATAGCCCGGGGCCGTCTTTTTTATCTGGGGAAGTTTATTCCAGGGAATAGAAGGAAAATCATGATGTTCATTATGGTACCCTACATTGAAGGCAACGACGTTCAATACTCCGTAATAACTGAATGTCTCCTGTTCCTCATCATGCGTTAGATAGTGCTCCTGTATCCAGCGGGCGCCTAGCGGATGTAACCCTACGGAAAAGAAAAAACTAAGCAGGAGATATACAATGGCTTTCGGACCGAAAGCCATCCACATAGCGGTGATAAAAACAATCTCCGCCCCAAAATTCAGCGCCACCCACTTGTCAAAGGGCTTGATTTCCCGGAGCCTGGAAATACGGAAGACCTGGAATACGGGATAGAATAATAACCAGATCACCTTCCCGACAAAATAGTTATTGATAAGACGGGCCTCCCAGCGATTAGGCAGATCGGCATCCAGTTCATGCACCCCCTGAAAAGAATGATGCTTGATATGATAGCGTTCAAAAGATACCGAACTGGGGAACAACTGGGGTAAGTTGGCCAGGATCCCCGAGAGCCGGTTAGCAGCTCTGTTCTTGAACAACAAATGATGTGCACATTCATGGATCATCACGAATAAGGCATGGTCGGCAAAAGCCCCCAGTAAATAGGCTGCTCCAATCACCATCCACCAGGATTGCTCACTTACCAGCCAGGCCAGTACGCATTGAAAACTGACTATACCCAATATGGCGAAAAAAGTGTATTTGTTCTTTCCTATCAATTTCCGGACTTCGGGATGTTCCTGGAGGATCTGCCTGGTACGTAGACGGTGGGGTTCCTGTTTGCCAGAATAAATAAAATCAGTTTTCTGTGACATAGATGTTGTTATGAGCGCGTCAAGATACTAAAAAAAAGGCACTTCCGGGCCGGAAACAGCCAGCCATTAGCTGTAAGCTACTAGCTGCAAGCCAGAAACTTATAAATTTAGGAATTATTTATAGATATGCAGGCAGCTTGTGGCTAATAGCTTGAAGCTTGCAGCTTTCAGGGATCCCAGCTCCCGGCAGCTTGAAGCTGACAGCTTGCAGCTAAATGGTTTTTGTATTATATTGGTGCTCAAATCTATACCCTCATGAAAATCGTTACCCCTGGTGTGGTCGTATTCGTACTTTTTTTGACCCATTTTACCAGTTTCGCACAGCCAGACTCCGCAAAGATCAGCGTAAAGGCCATGACCTTTGCTGACAGCCTCGTTAAATCAGATGCCTATCAAAGCTGGAACGCCTATGCAGATCTGGCCCCTCTTAGCGTCCTCAAGTTTTATGGAGGAAAGGACGGCTATCTCGAACACATTAAAACAGGCAGACAACGTACGGTAAGCTCCATAGATGAAGACGCCCCGCAGTTAAAGCTCCTGAACCTGATGACAGCCAATGATCAATGGCAATGCCTGATCCGGGAATCCCGCTACTTTCACAAGGATGATAAGAAATTCCACCAGGTCACTTATTTTCTTGGCCAGTCCAAAGATGAAGGAGAAAGCTGGAAGCTTTTTGATCTGAGCTACAATAAAGTGGCGAATATCATTTATATCTTCCCCGAAGTCTTCGGAGATCTTGCCATTCCGGAGCCTTCGATCCTCTCCGAGCAGGAAGAAATTGCCCAGCAGCAGGCACAATCAGCCCCTGCCGCAAAAAAATCGGTTTCGAAAAAGAAGTAAGCTTACACGATGAAGGCAGGGGATAACCCTGCCTTCATTTTTTATTGCAGGCCTGTACGACATTTACCTAGATCCCACTAAGGGTATTACTGATGTTTAACTAAAGTTTGATCCTAAAGAATTAATTATCAGGAACAGAAATACTGACATCCACCTGTTGCTGACGTAACTTTGTTTTTTCATAGGATAAGGTTTAATGGTTAAAACACTTTGATTAGTACATCCCCCGGTATTCTTACCGGGGGATTTTCTGTTTATAAATGCCAAAAGTATGTATAGCCGGACCGGCCTTTCCCGCAGTAATCCGCAGCCGGACCTGCGTACCAGTTACAGGCTTGAACCGGGCCAGCCATTTGTAACCGATGGACTGTTTCCCCGATGCCTCCGGAATGGATTTCCAAGTCCTGCCATTCATGGAGTAGTCCACCGACCAGCCGGTAGTGCGATGACCTAGCTCAATCACCTCCTGCAGCATCAGAACGTCAAATGTTGTTGCGGCGCCAAGATCAAAGATGATGGTATCCGTCTTAAAAGCATCCGTTGTCGCATAATACGTGCTTTCAAGGGTATCTACCATGTTGGAGGGACTATACTTCCCTCCGCGGGGATGTTGTGTTTTTATCGTTGCATGGCCGGCAAGATTGGTCTTAAAAGTATTATAGATCAGGTTATGCAGGCTATCGATCCTTTGCTCATCGACCGGAGGGATCAATCCCCGCCGGTCAGGTGGAAAATTTAACAGCAACACACTATTGCGGCCTACAGAATTGAAATAGAGATCCCATAGCGCAGCAACGCTTTTCACTTGTGCATCTTCCTCCGGATGATAAAACCAGCTGGGCCGGATAGAGACATCCACTTCTGCTGGTACATAGGCAGTTCCATTCAATTCGCCGTGGTTCAATTCAGCAATATGTTCCGATTCATCTCTTATTGAAGTCGGATTAATAGTCGACCAGCATGGATCGCCTGACAATCCCGATTCGTTCCCCACCCACCGGCAGTCGGCAAAGCGATAGGAATTCTTCGTTCCAAAAACAACACAATTGGGTTGCAGAAGACGGACCGTATCCGCCCAGCGGGTATAAAAGTCCGTGGGAAGCTTATCGGCGCCTGCCCCATCCCACCATATTTCCCAGATCGGACCGTAATTTCTTAAGAGTTCTGACAACTGGCCGGCATAGTAATCACTATAAACAGGCGTTCCGTACCTGGAATCATGCCTGTCATGCGGTCCAAGGTAGATGGCAGCTTTTATTCCCGCACCCTTGCAGGCATCGGTAAATTCCTTTACTACATCCCCTTTCCCATTTTTCCATGGGCTGTTCTTAAGGGAATAATCAGTGTAGGCACTCGGCCAGTTACAAAAACCATCCGCATGCTTCGCAACAAAGATAGCACAGGATATACCTCCTTTTTTGAGCACATTCACCCACTGGTTGCAATCCAAGCCTGTGGGATTAAAGAGTTGAGGACTTGCCGTTCCATCCCCTTCATTAACGCCCGCAAAAGTATTCATGCCGAAATGAATAAATGCGGTTATCTCCCGGTGATACCATTCGATCTGCCGGGCGTTAGGGACGGGTCCAGCAGGGGCCGGGGGTGTTTGCGCATCAACCGCTAAAGGAATTAACGCTCCGCTCATAACGATAGCCAGGAGCATTAACGTCCCGGCCATGGCGGCGACAGCCGATCGTTTTTTTAGTCGTCCTACGAATTGTTTAAGGCTCATGTTAAATTTTATAGTTTATGAATTACTTTATTTCTCTTCCCGATAAAATATCCGGGTCTCCTGCCAGCGGGTTATAAGGCCGGATACTGAATGAGATACCGGCAGGTTTTGCCGGGATATAATATTCCGGCAAAGGGGTCGGTCCGCAACTGGCATTGCCTATGCCGAGCTGCCCATAGTCCAGGCTCAATATCGTCTCTTTCCTGGGCTTTAACTGGTACAAATGGCTGGCCGCCCACAGGTCCTGATCGGTAAAATGCAAGGTGGTAAAATTCAATTTTCCGTTGGCGACTATCAAAACACCATCGTCATTCGCATCCGTGATCTTCAGCCATCGCAGGTCTTCCCGGTTAGCCATTCCCTGCGGACGCTCATAAGGCTCCAACATATCACTCACCGTTCTCCCATATTGGCCGAAGGCGGCAGATTCTTTTCTGTCGGAATAGTTCTCCTGTGGCCCCCGGCCATACCATTCCACATTTTCGAGACCTTCCTTCAAGGCCATTCGTATACCAAGACGGGGAATATCCAGTTCACTCTTACCAGGCACAAACTCCGCAGCCACATTAATAAAGCCATTTCCGAATATAGTATACCTTATCGTAGTGGCAACAGTGAAGCCCGCCTTTGTAGCCGCTTCAGTCACCGTAGTAACCTCAATGGCCTTATCACCAGTCTTATCCACCTTAAGATCTTTCAGTACATATTGCAAACTATCATATCCGGCCTGCATCCATTCAATGGCAGGACCTCTTTCTTTAGTGCGGTCATTATCCATCCGTGCACGGTAAAGATTAAATACAGGACCATTCAACGCGCTGTTAATAATGACGTGCGTGCCATACACTAAGGAAGACAGCACCCCCGTTCGTTTGTCGAAAGAAAGAGCGAACGATTTTCCCCGGATAGTCACGTCCTTATCGTTTTGGATCAACTCAGGATCAGGAAGATCCGCAACAGCAATAGCCGATTTCTCAGGTACGGGGAAAGGCACAGCCATCTGTTCAAAGGCAACAACATGTCCTTTCTTCCCCCATATCCTATCCTCCCGCAATTGCCATTTGATCTTCAGCCAATATTCTGCACCAGGCCTGAGGTCCGGCCTGGTAAAAGGAACAGTCACCGTCGCCGATCCGTCCGGTCCAAGATCCAACGCCGGGAGTATTCCGGATTGGATGATCTTTCCGTCTTCCGCCAGTGTCCAGGTAATGTCAAATCGCTTCAGGTTGATAAAATCATATTTATTGGTAATGCTGATCTCCCCCTGTTTAATGTCCCGGGCTCTGATCCTTACATACTGATATACCTTTTTCACTTCCTCCAGCTCCGGCTTCACCTGCCTGTCCGAAGTCACCAGCCCCTTTATACTAAAACTGCCGTCGTTAGGCATATCCCCGAAATCACCCCCATAAGCAAAGAAAGTTTTACCCGTACTATTTCCGGGGACAGGCTTGTCGACACCCTGGTCCACCCATTCCCATATACAGCCACCGATCAGACGCTTATGACTTTCGATGGCATCCCAATACTCTTTGAGATTACCAATGGCATTTCCCATAGCATGCGCATATTCGCACATAAAAAAGGGTTTGAGAGATCCCTTTTCCCCTCCCTTTTCCCCGGCTTCGATCAGTGAATTCACAGAAGGATACATGCTGGACTCAATATCAGCCACGCTGTTATCCCCCTCGTAATGGATGGGGCGGGAACTGTCCAGACCTAAAATGGCAGCTCTTCCGGCAACAAAATTCTCACCGCCCCAGGATTCATTACCCATGGACCAGATGATCACCGACGGATGATTCTTATCCCTTTCCACCAACCTCGTCTCCCTGTCCACATAAGCAGCCTTCCATTTCGGATCGCGGGTCAGCTTGTCACCCATGCCATGCGTTTCCAGATTGGCCTCATCGATGACATACAGCCCATATTGATCACACAGCTTGTACCACTGCGGATCATTAGGATAATGACAGGTGCGCACCGTATTGATATTGTATAACTTCATCAACTCGATATCGCGGATCATGGTTGCCAACGGAATGGTCTTGCCATATTTGGGATGTACCTCATGCCGGTTCACCCCTTTCAGCAATACGGGATGACCGTTGACATACAGCCGGCTGTCCTTGATCGCCACCTCCCTAAAGCCGAAATCCGAGCTCACCACTTCCAGGACATTCCCTTTTTTATCTTTCAGCGTAATGACCACTTTATAAAGGGTCGGGTCTTCTGCTGACCATAATAAAGGATGTGCTACCGCTGCCCCCAATGACCACACCCCTTCGGCTCCTGCGGCAAGAGGCGCTATTTCTTTGGTAGTGAAAACTTTATTATTCAACAGCTTCCCATCAGGCTGATAAACACCCACTTCCAAAAGGGCGGCAGGGGACTTACCCGGGCCATCGTTCTTCATAGTCGCCCTCACCGATAGTTCAGCAGTGGAAAAATCCCCCGACAGCCTCGATTGCACAAAATAATCGCGAATATGCATTTTGGGGACAGCATATACATACACACTGCGAAAAATGCCGCTGAACCGGAACATGTCCTGATCCTCCAGGTAACTGCCGTCACTGTATTTGTATACTTCCACAGCAATTAAATTCCTGCCGGGCCTTATATATTTAGTGATATTGAACTCAGCAGGGCTCATACTGTTTTCGCTGTAACCTACTTTTTGCCCGTTGATCCATATATAAAAAGCGCTCTGTACCCCATCGAAATGCAGGAAAGTCTCTTTCCCGGTCCAATCAACGGGGATATCGAAATGCCGGCGATAAGAACCAACGGGATTGGGTTCATGATGTAATGTCCAGTCAGCGGGGGTCTCTCCCATTACCCGCGGAGGATCCCGTGCAAATGGATAAGTAATATTCGTATAGATCGGCGTGCCATAACCCTCGCTTTCCATATTAGAAGGCACCGGGATCTCCTTCCATCGGCTATCGTTAAAATCAGTCTTATAAAAATCCACCAGTCTTTCCGACGGTTGTTTGACCCAATTGAATTTCCAATTTCCATTCAGGCAATTATAATAAGGCGAGCCTTCCGCAACATCTCTCAATGCCTGTTGTTCATTGGCATAAGGAATATATGTTACATGCGTTGCTTCCTTGTTGATGCCAAAGACCTGTTCATTCTCCCAATCCCGCTGTTGTGCATGACTACTCAATATGCCTGCCAGTGCGACACCCGTTAATATTAATTTATTCACCAGCCGGGGTTTTGAGGTAACAGATTAGGGTTTAACGTCAATTCCTGTGTAGGGATAGGATATAAATACATCTTATCGTCCCAGACCCGGGCGTTGATATTCGTATAGATCCTTAAATAATTATTGGCATCCACCACGACACCGCTCACCTGGTTGGGCGGATATTGTGCGAGTGTGGCAGGAAGCAGCTTCACCCCAAGGATCGTTGCGGGATTTTGAATAAGCGTTCCCGCCTTCCAGCGCAGCATATCATTGAAACGGAACCCGTCTGCTGCCAGCTCGATCCGTCTTTCCCGGCGGATTTCATCCAGCAATACCGGAAGACCCGGAAAATCAGACTTGGGGTCTTTTACCAGGGAAGCGATCACCATATGCGGCATACCCACCCTATCCCGTAATTTATTGATGGTATTATCCAGCACGGTCTGGGTGCATGCTCCTAGCTCAGCCTTAGCTTCCGCTTCATTCAGCAATATTTCGGCATAGCGGAATATGAAAAGGTCCAGGGTAGACTGAGCAGCATTCCATTGCGCGGGGTCGGGCGAAAGACATTTGATGATCATATAACCTGTCGGCGCCGTAGCCGTACCGATCTGCGGCAAGGTAAAAATATTCTTAGTACCGTCAGCATTGTTTTCGAGTACGAATCCCCGGGTAGCGATCAATTGCGAAAAGCGGGGATCGCGATTGGTGGCTTCCGCATCCAGCGAGTCGTCGCCTTTATACAAGGGACTTAACGCCGTGGGCAACCCATCCGTGCAAAGAAAACTTCGGGCAAAATCTTTGGTGAAACCGGTGCTGCTCTCACCCAGTTCCCGGGTGAGATTCTGTGTCAGCACGTTCTTGATATATACCATCGGCAAAATGGCCTCTTTATTGCCGGTAAGATCGTCCTGGATAAAAAGATTGTAATAATCCGTGGTAGGGTTGCCGGTGGACCAGATATCATAATTGCCTGAATTGATAATGGCTTCGGAAGCCGTGATCGTCGCATTCAGGTAAGTGGTCTCGTCACCCAATCCGTGGTATTTCCGGTAAGTGCCTTCCCACAGGCATATACGCGACATCAGTGCGAAGGCGGCATATTTGTGCAGGCGTCCCGCGTCAACGGCATCCAGGTCGGGGAGATTGCTTACGGCAAAGTTCAAATCAGCCAGCACGGAATCCATCACCTGTTTGTGAGGCATTTTGGGGCCATATAACAGATCGGTGGAAGTATCGGTGAGGTCCTTGTTCAGCCAGGGCACATCCCCAAATCTTATCACTTTCTGCCAGTAAAAATAGGCTCTGAAAAAACGTGCTTCCGCCGCATATTTATTCAGGGTAGCCTGGTCCGTCGCTGCCCGCTGATAGCGTTGCAAAAAATAATTGACATTCCGGATCGCTCCCCAGTCCCAGCCACCTCCCGAGACGGGTACTATATAAGTGCCGTCCAGGAAGCCGTCTCCGTGGTCAAGAGCTATCTCGTTATCGGAATACCTGTCCGACCAGAAAGAATTCTGCTGGGGCAGGCTCTGGTAGAACTGGTTGCAGTACAAGGCCAGGTCGTTGGCATTCTTAAAAAAGGTAGGTTCGCTGAGCGCATCTTTGGGATAGAGATTGAGCTGCTTGTTACAAGCCGAAATGAGCAAGCCGATAAAAGCCAGTGTATATAAAGTAAGGTGTTTGTTTGTCATACTAAAAAATTTAATCGCTGATAAATCATCATTTCTTACAAGCCTAATTGCAGGCCGAACGAGACGGAACGGCTTAAAGGATAGGTTTGGAATCCGATGGTTTCGGGGTCGTATGCCTTGAACAGTTTGGTGACCTCAAAAAGGTTCTGGCCTGTTGCATAGAACCGCAAACTCTTTAATTTGACCCGGCTAAGTACCTGTGCAGGCAGGCTATACCCGATAGAAACATTCTTCAGCCTGGCATAGGCGGCATTCTGCAGGTATTTGGTCTGGTTCTGGAAATTGCTGCCGCCGCCGAAGCGCAGCCGGGGGAAATAGGCGTTCGGGTTATTGGGCGTCCAATGGTCTTTCATATATACAAAGGGTATGCTCCATTCCGATTGGAATCCCCAGAAAGCATTGTCGGTGGGCATATAGTCCCTTTTTCCCACTCCCTGGATAAACAGGGCAATGTCGAAATTCTTATAGGCCACGGACAAATTAAATCCAAACTGATAGCGGGGCGTGCTGTTGCCAATGACCTTTTGATCTCCGGGATTGGACAGGGTATTGTCGCCATAGGAGATCTTTCCGTCCTTATTCAGATCGGCATATTTTACATCCCCGGCCAGCTCTGTGACGCCTGTCAGCTGGGATTGATCATAGGCTGCCGCTTCCGCATCCGTCTTGAAATAGCCTTGTGTTGCATAACCCCAGATCTCATTAAATTTCTGTCCTACATAATAACTTCCCAGAGACCCGGTAGGATTAAGATCGTATTTGGTGATCTTTGCCGTATAGTCCGATAATCCCAGTCGTACGGAATAGGAAAGGTCCTTACCGATCTTGTCGTTCCATGTCAGGCTGAGCTCCCACCCTTTTGTCCGGAGGCTGGCTGCATTCTTATTGGGAGCGCTTGTACCAAGTATACCCGGCAGAGGCTGTCCGGCCACCAGCATATTCGTGGTCTCCCTGTTGTACCAATCAAAACTTCCCGTTAACCGCTGTCTTAGCAGGGAGAAATCCAGGCCGGCATCCTTTGTGGTGACATCTTCCCAGGTAAACCCGGGACTTACCAGGCCCGGAGCGCCCACGGCAGTGTTCTGCTGTGACCCGAAGATATAATTGGATTGGCCAGCCGGCATCAGACCTACGTAGGGATAAATAGTCGCGTCGGATGGTTTTGTGGGATCGAATTGCTGATTCGGTAGTCGTCCGTAAGAGACCCGGAGCTTTAGCTCGTTGACGATGTCCTTTGCGGGCAGGAAAAAATTCTCTTCGGAGATCTTCCAGCCGGCCGAAGCGGATGGAGACCATACATATCTTTTCCCGTTGGGGAATGCAGATGTCCCGTCGTACCGTCCATCGACTTCCAGGAGATATTTGTTGGAAAAGATATAATTCAACCGGTATAAAAGTCCATTCAGAGCCCATTCGTAATCATAGCCTGATATAAATGGCTTCGGATCAGAATTCAAACCGATAAAGGGAGTGCCGGGATCGATAAGGTTTATGGCCTGGGCACTGTCCATTTTATAATGCCGGTACTCCTGGTTATAGCCCACCGTAATCTTGAAGTAGTGCAGCCTGTTGAAGGTGTTCTCATAATTGGCATAGAGGTTAAGGGCAGTGTAATTGTTGTTATGGCTAATCTCCGTTGTCGCATCCGGATAGGTCCAGGGATAATAGTCCAGGACTACGTGGTCAACGCCGTATTCAGAGAATTGCTTCTGTACCTGTTGCTGAAAACCCGAATAGTTGTTAAAAGTATAGTCGGCATTGAGCTTAACATGTTTCACCGGTGTCAGCACGGCTCCGCCGGTAAACCAAAGATCATTGGCGGTAAGTATGTCGCGGCCGTTCTGCGCCAGGACGGCAAGGGGATTCGTCCAGCTGCCCTCTCCCGACCAATCCGTTCCACCCGGGTTGTACACCGGCATATTCGGTCGTCCGTCGCCTTGAATATAGCTGTTGGAATTACTATTGGTGGGGGCAGTCGATCGTTCGTTCCGGATATGATTGAGGTTTGCCTTCAGATTGAGGCTAAGCCAGGGTGTGGCTTCTGTGGCCACCTTTATACCGGGATTGATCCGCTGGTAATCCTCATGGCCCGGTTTCAGTATGCCCTTCTGGTCAAAATAACCGAGGGAGCCAATAAAGGAGGTCTTATCAGAGCCGCCGGAAACAGAGACATTGTGTTGCTGTTGGGGAGCCCAGCCGGGATACAGGGTTTTGATCCAGTCCGTATTGCCTACATACCGATATTTTGAGGGGTTGCCGGGATCGGGATAGCCACTGGGGTTGTTCTTTGGATCGGCAAAGTATTTGGCCGCCATGATGGAATCTTCCTCTGTGAAAGGAAAGGATGCCGTATTACCGCCGCTGAGCTGGCCGTTCCTGTCAGCTTCCCGGTGCATATTGATATAGTCTACCGAATTCAGGTTCTTTGGCAGGCGGGTAGGACGTGTGATCGTATATGAACCGGAATAGTTGAGGCGCGTCGGGCTGTTCTTTTTACCATTGCGGGTGGTGATGAGGATCACTCCGTATGCGCCACGGCTGCCATAGATGGCGGCAGATGCAGCATCTTTCAGTACAGTGACGCTCTCTACATCGCCGGGACTGATCAGGTTGGGGTCCATCTGCACGCCGTCCACCATCACCAACGGGCCGCCCTGGTTTCCATTACCGGAATTAAGGGAAGTAATACCCCGAATATTAAAAGTCGCAGCAGTACCCGGTCTGCCGCTGCCCAGATCGACGTTCAGATTCGGTACCAACCCCTGTAATCCTTGCGCCAGGTTGACCAGCGGCCGGCTGTCCAGGTCTTTGGAGCCGACAGTTGCCACCGCGCCGGTGAGGTTCTCTCTCTTTTGTGTTCCATAACCGACGACAACGATCTGGCTGAGATCAGAAGCCGCCTCCTTCAATACGATCCGCAGAGCCGTCTGACTACCTGGTTTGATGGACTGTGATTCGTAGCCTACAATGGAAAACTCCAGCGTCTGATTCCCCGAGGGTATCGTCATTTTAAAGTTGCCCTGGTCGTCGGTGGTGCTTCCTTTTTTGGTTCCTTTTAGGTAGATCGTAACTCCCGCCAGGGGCTCGCCTTTTTGGTTGACCACCGTACCGGCAATATCGATGGGAGGAGGGGGAGGCAGCTCCTTTTTTTCTTCTTCCTTCTTTTCCTTTATCACCACCGTTCGATTGATAATAGTATAGGTGAGGGGCTGATCTCTGAGGCATAGCTCCAGCGCTTGTTCCAACCCGGCGTTCTGTACAGAAAGGGTCACCGGTTTGGACTTTTTGAGTTCTTTTACATCATAAAAGAAAAGATAGCCTGTCTGTTTACGCATTTCTTCAAACACCTTTTTCAGGGAGGTGTTTTTCTCCGAAAGAGTGATTTGCTGCGCATAGCCCCTGGCAGATACCTGCAGGCAGGCGGTGAGCAATAAAATTGCTGTGAAGTTCATAATCAGCAGCGTTTGGGTGAAAGACCCACCTTTGCCAAGGCCATGGCGGGTCATAGCATTTAAATGCATAACTTTGTTTTGTTTGGGTTAAACAATAAGCAGTCCTAGAACGATTGTAAAAAATGGGTTAACTCAAGCTACTCGCCGGAGGTGGTTCCAACACTTCCGGTTTTCTTTTTAGTCAACCGCTTAAGAGAGCCCCGGTCCTCTGACCCAAAGGCTCATCCTTATCGATTTTAAGGTGTTACCACCAGTTTTTTCCCTTCGATCCTGAAATGCACGTTACTTTCTTCCAGGATGTGTAATACTTCCGACAGATTTACCCCCCGCGGCATCTGCCCGCCGAATTGCCTTTCTGTTACAGGGCCTTCGTAACTTACTTCCACATCATACCACCTGGCCAGTTGACGCATCACCGTCCGGACATCTGCTTCATCAAACTGGAAATACCCGTTCTTCCAGGCTATCGCCTCTTCTGTATTTGCATCGGGAACGAGGTGCAGGTCTCCATTCCGGTCTAATTGCGCCTGCTGACCCGGCTTCAGGAGACTATGCCCGCTACCCTTTGCTACCCTTACACTTCCTTCCAGCAAGGTGGTCTTTATGGTTACCTCATCATCGTAGGCGTTCACATTAAATTGAGTCCCCAATACTTCTACTTCACCTCCGGAGCTGCCTTTCCCCTGTCCGTCACTCCCCAGCATTTGATGCGTAATGATATGCACCTTAAAAGGCGCGCTGGCATTCTTCGCTACTTCGAAATAAGCTTCCCCTGTCAGCTCGACATCCCGTTCTTTTCCGGTAAAAGCGGTAGGAAATTTCAACGAGGAAGCCGCATTCAGCCACACTTTAGTACCATCCGGTAAGGCCACCTGGTATTGTCCCCCCCTTGGAGTGGCAATCGTATTATAAGTGGCTTTGCTTGCTGCCTGAAGCTTGCCGCCTGAAGCTGCCTCATAAGCCAATTGCCCGTTATTCAACTTGATCACGGCTGTATTGCCTTGTTGCGTAAGAGCGCCATTATGGGCGCTGTCCAAAACGATATTTGATCCATCGGCCAAGGTGAGTATTGCCTTATTTCCTCCCGGAGTCCTGTCATTCTTTAGGTTGATTGGATGTGTTCCGGCAATTTTTTTGTTGGGAGAGTCAGTAATATAGAAATAAGCAAACCCGCCCGATACCAGGATGAAAATAGCCGCGGCGGCAACCCTCCATCTGACAAATCTTCTGCGAGGTAAGATATGAACCGGTGCGGTGCTAATAATATTGCTAAATATTTTTTCTTTATCGATAACAGGTAAGCTATCTGCTTTCGAAATGCCTTTCCAGATAGCCTGCAGCGAGTCCTGCAAGACTTCATCCTGCCGGGCCTCGTCAATTGCCCGCAGTAGTTCCAGTAGTTCTTTTTTAGTGCAGTTAGCGTCGGCATACTGCTCCATCAAATAGTGCAATCTTTTAGGATGGGTGGGCATAGTGAAATGAAATTATGGCTTTGCTAATTTTATGGGATAAAATTTAGAACAATCGTTCGGTAAGAAGACGGTATAAAAATCCAAACGTACTGCCTGTCCGGATCTTTTTTTTGAAGAGAGGGTTAATGAAGCGAGAGCGCCACTAACAGCAACAATAAAGCCTCTGAGTTAGGCTGCTGGCGGAGATGTTCTCTGACATGCTGTAGTGTCTCGGAAAGGTGGTTTTTTACGGTGCTTTTAGAAAGATGCATCACTTCTGCTATCTCGTCATGACTGAGTCCTTCATTCCTGCTTAGTTGGAATATTTTCCGCTTTTGAAGAGATAACTGCTCCAATGCTTCTTCAATTAAACGCCTGAGCTCTTCAGCATTTAATTTCTCTTCTATATCGTTGTTGGAGGCAGCTATTTGCTCCTCCAATACACCGATCAAATTGCTCTCTTTCGTCAATCGACGTAAATAATCAATCGTTTTATTACGCGCCATGGAAAAGATATAGGCCTCAGGGGTGTCCACATGACCAAACGCAGCGCGGTTCACCCATATTTTCACGAAAATATCCTGCACGATTTCCTCCGTTGCTGTCTCGGATTTGCACAATTTGAAGATGTATGCGGAAAGATGGTTAAAATAAGCATCATACAGTGTTCTGAATGCTTTTTCATTACCATTTGAAACTTCTTTTAAGAGAAGCTCTTCTTCATATGCAGATAGTATTGACAAGTAGCTCGTTACCTATTTAAAAAAAATAAAATTACAGAAAATGTCGTAATCTATGAAAAGCTTTCCTGTGTTGGCTTTAGCAGATTTTAGCTTTTCTGCCTAGTTTTTCTTTTCTACTTTACTCTTCGAAGGTTCAAGGATATTCATATCCTTCAGCCAATCAGCCAGCCGCTGCGGCCAGCCTTTAACCGATTGCAGATTGGACCGATAGCCCATGTTGAAGGCATGATTCCCCTGTGCCAGGATATGAGCTTCCACCGGCACTTTGGCCTGCCGGTATTTCTCCAGCAAGGTCACGATGGGGACCGAGCAGCATTCATCGTCATTGGCCGCGATGAGGAAGGCCGGGGGGGCATCTTTAGGAACAATATCCGGGATACCAAGCGGTCCCGGATAGACCAGCACCTGGAAATCAGGCCTGCCATTCAGCCGGTCGATGGGATCGGGAGCATTCGGCTCTCCCTTGCCAGGAGCGTAGGCCACCAACGCGACGACTTCCCCTCCCGCAGAAAATCCCATTATCCCCAGTCGGCTGGTATCTACATTCCATTCCCCCGCCCTGCTACGAACCAATCGCAACGCACGATAGGCATCCTGCCGCACTTCTTTTTCCAGGGTATACGGAGAATGCTCTTCCCGGAACAAACGGTATTTGAGTACGAAGGCAGCCACTCCAATACTGTTCAGGAAAAGCGCAGCATCCCGTCCCTCTGCATTATAAACGAGCAGCCTGTGCCCTCCTCCCGGACAGATGACGACGGCAGCGCCCGTCGCTTTATCTTTAGGAGGAAGATACACGGCGACTGACGGGTTATGAATATTTTTTACCCAATAGTCCTTCGCCTCCTCCGGCTCGTTCCGCCGGCTCTCATAGCCCGGCGCTCCATTGGGCCAGAGATGGACTACCCGGGGAGTATCCTGGGCAGACACCCCCCTGGCTATAAAAAAAGTAATCAGACAAATGGTGAGGCGCATGCAGGTGCTTGTGTCAGATCTCATACGTAGTAGTTTTTTTATCGCTTAAGCGACGCTATACAATGTTACTATTTTTTATGGATGCAGTCCGCCAGGCAGATAAAATGCAACAGGGTAACAAGCTAACGCCGATAGCTTTTTCTTTTCACCACTCATAAAGTCCCGCAGCCACTCGCCAGCCGAAAACCACCGATCAACCTCTCATAGTATCACTTATACCCGTATTTTGCCGTTCATCACAGGTACTTTACCGGCATTAAACGAAAAAAACCGTTCCTGCCGGATGTGCTGGTGGGAGAGGTAAAGCCAATATATCTTTACTCCATCAATTAAAACGGAGCCAGTCTCCCAACCAAAATGAACACACATATGGAGTTTTTGTCCGCCCGTCTTCTCAACTGGGCCCGACCACCGGAAATCTCCAATCGCTAAAAATCCCTGGAAAAAAGATTCTCACATTTACCATTACCCGTAATTTTTTTAATCATTTATAAAATGAAAAAAATAATAGGTGTGATAGCCATTATGCTGTCCGTCGTCCTATTGCTTCTTTATCGCCAGCTGACCAATGGCCATGGCGCCGTCCGAACCAGTCAGCAAAAAGTCAGCATTCCTGCCATCATGCAGGAGAACCTGATCCTGGGCAATATGCTGTTCCAATAATCCACAAGGCTGCTGTATAGGTGATATAGCCGGTAACGGCTATATACAACCGGGCTATGCCCGGATTTCTCTTCACGGCTTTGCCGTGCAGAGAAATATTTCTCCTAACTACTAAAAACCAACAACCATGGCAGGACTAGGCAAAAAAATTCTGTCCGCTTTTCTGGAGGTGACCCCGACTCCCAAAGCAACAGAACAACATGAAAGTAATCAGGGGGCGGGGAACGCCGCACAGGATCCGGGGAAGCCCACCCAGGCAACGGGGAACATCCCACACACCGGATACGGTGTGCACCCCGCAGGCAGCAATCAGCCCCCCGATCCGGCTCCGGCAACAGGCAGCCGCTTTGCAGAATATTTCGACAAGCTGTTCAGCGAAACGAATATTCCCGGACCGGACTATTATGAATTCTCGAAAATGATCGAGGCCATGCAGGCTATACCCGACGAGCAATCGAGATTCTATGCCGCCTACGCAGGATTATACGCCCAGGGCGTGGATAAGGCAAAGCTGTTATCCACCGCCGAAGAATACCTGCGCATCCTGGAGACGGACTCCCGGCAATTCCATGCGACCGTGGATACTGCTATGCAGGAAAAAGTGCAGCAGAAAAAAGCGGAAGAGAAGGAAAAAAGCGACCGTATCAGCGCCCTCTCCCGGGAGATAGCCGATCTGCAAAACCAGATCACGGCCCTCCAGGCAGCCATAAAAGAAAACGAAGAAAAGATAGAGGCCAGTACCGGAGGCTATGCGGCAGAGAGCGTCCGCAGGACGACCCGGATACAGGCCGATATCGAAAAGATCAAAAATTATTTACACTAAAACCAACAAGATCATGAGCAACCTCCTTCAAAAGACAAAAACGCCCGGGTGGTGGGGCGAACCTAAAAATATAGCCACCACTATTATTGGCCTGTCACTGCTGGCCGGACTAACCTATGGCTTTCTCACCTATGTATTGCCCTGGCTGGTCACTGTGACCTGGAACCTTATCAACCTGGTCATCGGCGGCGTAGTCATGGGCTTCCTGCTGATGATCGTATCCAGTAAAAAATTCTGGAGAGCCCTGAAATATTTTTCGGAGTTCATCGCCAACTATTCCATCGGCCTGGCCATCGAGCTTAACCCCTTCAATATCCTGCAGGCTAAGATCGACCAGGGTTATCAGGATAGAAATGTTCTCTACAAGCAATCGGGCCGCCTGAAGGGAAAGCAAAGCGAGCTGATGGATAAACTGGGAGACAAAGAAAAGGAACTGGAATTGAACATCCGGAAAGTAAAGATCCTGCAATCCGAAAAAGGCAACAACCGGCAGATCGACCTGTACGCCAACAACGTTATTCGTTGCCGTGAGTACATCGATAATGTCACGCCCATCGTAGGCGACCTGAATAAGCTGATCAGCTTTGCAGACGCCGCCTATGAAGAGAGCGGCATCATGCTGGAAGATGCCAAGCTGGACCTCGAAGCTAAAAAGGATCTCTATTATTCCGTCACCACGGGACTCTCCGCCGTGACCAGCGCCATGAAAGCCTTTAAGGGCGACGATGAGCTGAATAAAGACGCGGAAGCAGCCCTGGCCCTCCTGAAAGTGAAGATCGGCGAGAAGATCGGACACATCAAATCCGCTATCGACGTCACCTCCCGCTTCATGGACGACAAAGTGCTGGAAGATAAGGCGAAGTCCGCACAAGCGATCGAATTGATCAACCAGTTCGACCTCGGGGCAGACTTCCATTATGCCAACGCAGCCCTGAAAGACAACCAGGATAAAGGACGGCTGAAGGGTGTCAATACCCCAGACCGCTATAAAGGACTGCTCGACTAAATTTTTTTAACCGATAAAAACCTAAACATATGTCAGTCAAAGTCAAACCCGCCGGAAAAATTCTCATCATCGCTGCCGTTGTAGCAGCAGGTATCTTAAGTGTAAAATGGTACCAGGGTCGCCCGAAAGAGGCCGGACAGGCCGTCGAACTGGGAAAGGTGATCCTTCCCGATGCACCGGAAGCATCCCTGAGCACAAATGCCGTCCTGCTCCCTTTACCCGCCGATGCTCCCGCTGTGAATGGGGGTACGCAGATCACCTGGGAAAGGATGGCATGGAACAGCCAGTTCTCCGGTATGTACGCCAATGGAGGAGTTCGCACCGTCAAAGGTTCTTTATTCGATAAAGCCCATCTGGACGTCACCTACCTCCGCCAGGACGATTGCAACAAGCAAATGGCAGACCTGGTAAAATTTGCGGGTGAGTATAAGACCAATCCGAACACGCCCGGCGTACTGGTCACGTTCATGGGCGACGGGATGCCGGCCTTTATGACCTCGCTGGCAAAAGAGCTGGAACCCCTCGGTGCAGAATACCAGCCCATTATCATACCCATCGCACACGGTAAGTCTTACGGGGAAGATCAGGTGATGGGCCCCGGGTCCTGGAAACAGGACCCCCATAACGCCATCGGTAAGTGCGTGGCCGGCGTACTGCGGGACGGGGACGTAAATATCCTGCTCAAATGGGCCGGCGACAACGGTATAAAGGTCAACCCCGATGAGACCACTTATGATCCCGCCGCCATCAACCTGATCGCCGCCAGCGATTTCCTGGATGCGCCGAACAAGTATATCACCGGGTATACCGAAAAAAGAAAGATCGTGTCCAATGGGAAGACCACCGGCACGGATACGACGGTAGGAGTAGATGCCGTAGCTACCTGGACGCCCGGTGACGTGAACGTAGCCACTAAAAAGGGTGGCCTGACAACGATCGCCAATACGCGGCAGTATGCTTCGCAGATGCCCAACCAAACGATCGTCATTAAAAAATGGGCTTATGACCATCGTACCGATATCGAGAACATGATCATTGCCCTGGCGCAGGCCGGTGACCAGGTCCGCTCGTTCAACGAAGCAAAGCAATTTGCTGCAGCCGTCAGCGCAAAGGTCTACCAGGAACAGAACGCAGCGTACTGGCTGAAATATTATAATGGTATAGAAGAGAAGGATCTCCAGGGATTGAAGGTCAACCTGGGCGGTTCCACGGTATTCAATCTCCAGGATATGGCGGGTACCTATGGGTTGGGTAACGACAAGATCGACCGGTATAAAGCAGTGTATAACACCTTCGGTAACCTGATGGTAAAAATGTACCCTTCCCTTATGCCAAGTTATATGTCCTATGAAAGAGCGGTGGATAAGTCCTTCCTGCTGAGTGTGATCTCCAATCACCCGGAATTGCTGGAAGGAAAGGCCATCGAGACCAAATATGCCGACCAGATCACGGCAGCAGTTTCTTCCAGATCCTATAGCATTGAATTTGAGACGGGCTCCGCCACGATCAGACCCTCCTCTTATAAGATGCTGGACGAGATCTTCGAGTCAGCCGTCGTAGCTGAAGGTCTGAAACTAGGCATCTACGGGCATACGGATAATAACGGCGCCGATGCCGTGAATATTCCGCTCTCGGAGAAAAGAGCAGGTGCCGTAAAAGACTATCTGACCCGGAAAGGGCTGAAGAGCGGGCGTATCGAAGCCAAAGGCTTCGGCTCTGCCAAACCGGTAGCCGACAACAGCACCGAAGACGGTCGCCGACGCAATCGTCGCGTAGAGATCGTCCTCGGAGAGTAACCTATCACATAAGGAGGAGGCTTCGCCTCCTCCTTATTTAATCTTAAAACAACCTGCTATGTTCACACCATTTGAAAAGATCAGCCGCCAGACCTTTACCATTATGGTCCTGTCGCAGATAACACTGACCCTCGTCTTATGGCAATTGGCCCCGGGCGGGCTGATCCCGCAGCCACTGAAGATCATAGGAGCATTCGGACACCTGCTCACCACCCGGCTGTTACTGGATAATATGCTGGTAAGCCTGCTGCTCACACTACAGGCGCTGGTGTATTCCATCCTGGCCACCCTGGTATTTTCCTATCTGTCTGTCATCCCGTTCTTCCACCCTATCGCTCAATTCATCGTGAAATGCAGGTATCTGACCCTGACCGGTCTGATCTTTGTTTTCACCCTATTAACGAAGGATGGCAGTCAGTTGAAACTATCCCTCCTGGTATTCGGCATCGTTCCTTTCTTCACGACTTCCTTCCTGTCGGTAATCCTTCGCATCAACCGGCAGGAATACGAACTCTGCCAGACCCTCGGGTACAACAAATGGCAGACCCTTTATGAGGTGATCATCGTAGGCAAGGCTGACCAGGTGTTCGAGATCCTGCGGCAGAACTTTGCCATTGCCTGGATGATGATCACCATGGTCGAAGGATTAAGCATGAGCGAAGGAGGGATCGGCGCCTTGCTGATCAAATACAATAAGTACAATGACCTTACCAATGTATTGGCCCTCCAGGGGGTGATCTTTGGGATCGGCCTTTGTTTCGACTATTTACTGGGGACATTACGAAACTGGTTGTTTCCCTACACCAGGTTGTAATGATCCCCCTTGCTGACAATCCTCCAGGCTATTCCATAAAAATTAAACCAAATATTATGACACCCTATACCAAAAAGGAAGTACTCCTGCAGGCCAGGAATCTCTCTCTTTCTTATGACAATAAATGCATCCTCCGGGATATCAATTTCACTATACAGGATATTGTCCGGCCGGGACTACAGCAGGGACAGGTCATTTCCCTGATCGGGCGGAGCGGTATCGGGAAGACCCAATTGTTCCGTATTCTGTCCGGCCTGCAAAAACCCACTTCGGGGAGCATTACGATCCGTGAGCGGAAACCGGCCGTGAACAGTGCCGGATCGATTGAAGTATATCAGGAACGGACGGTTGCCCCCGGGGATATGGGCGTCATCTTCCAGAACTATTACCAGTTCGGATGGAGGACGGTGCATCAGTCCTTATTGATGGCCGCCCGTCAGAATAAGCAGCTGGCCGGCCAGGAAGCAGCAGCGATAAAAGACTATACTACGCTGTTCGATTTGTCCGACACGCTTTCCCAATACCCCCGGCAATTATCCGGCGGACAGCAACAGCGGGTGAGCATCATTCAGCAATTGTTGAAGGGTTCTGATTTTTTACTGCTGGACGAACCTTTTTCAGGGCTGGACGTCTGTGTTCTGGATAAAGTGGTAAGTCTTCTCTTGCAGGTATCCCTCTCCCATGAATTGAAGACACTGATCATCGTCTCCCACGATATTGAAACGGCAGTAGCCATCTCCGACACCGTATTCATCCTGGGAAAAAAGGCAGGGCAGGAAGGTTCGACCCTTGTCCGCGAAATAGACCTGATCGGACGAGGCCTGGCCTGGGAAAAAGAGATACGCCAGATGAAGGCATTCGCGGATACCATACGGGAGATCAAGGCTTGTTTGTAAGCCGGT
>Ga0307511_10000244_pt1 | contig 55491 bp, 67 predicted proteins | sample 13_EM_MG_FD_200266 | JGI IMG/M metagenome (GOLD analysis project Ga0307511, IMG submission 200266) | Populus trichocarpa ectomycorrhiza microbial communities from riparian zone in the Pacific Northwest, United States - 13_EM | ecosystem: Host-associated > Plants > Roots > Unclassified | place... | reverse complement strand
GTGTCCCGTCTAGCACTACCCTCGATCACAGTCCAGGTCTACGACCTTGATAGGCCAGATTATCCCGGCATCGAGCTGGGTGCTGTCAGCAATGGCCGTTAACGCCGACCGGGACTCGGGGGTTGCGTTCGCGGGTGCAATTGTGTGGGAGGGGTTACCACTCAGAAACCTCCAATGCATAGAACGCTCAAACTGCAAATTTCATGTCATCATCGTGGAAAAGCGTTGGGAGATGAAATTTTGAAATGTCAACGTCAACGGCACCGGAAGGACGCTTCAACAGCCGACGGGATCAACAACGAACGAAAACCCCCTCGGAAACGCCGCTGGGCTAGACGCGATTATCGATATCGAGACGATTTCGGAAGATCTTTTCGATGTGATCGTGCTTCTTCGTTGTTGCCTGCCCTGCGAGTCCTACACACCCTAGCTAGCCTCATCGCCCAATCATGTCCTTCAACTTCAGCCGAAACCACGATCCCTCACCCTCGCTCGTCTCCACGACATCGTCAGTATTCTCTGGTACTACGCCTTGCTTAGATCGCTTCTTGTACTGTCCCGGCGTCTCCAAAGAGGTCCCGTTCTTCCACATTCCAACCTTTGCACTCCTTTTACCGTGTAAGAACATCACGAGAGCGGGAGAGAACATAGAGACATACTGCGCTTCTCTCATCAGCTTTAGATACCCCTCCTTCTTATCAGGGTGTGGGAACACCCCGGCATCTGATTCATAAACGAAGGCCCAACCCCGTCGGATGCTCTCTTCCAATAGGTTAGTCCCGCGGTTTCCAGTCAACCACCATGGGAGGAACCTCCGTGGTAAGAAGGGAATGACGATCTGATTTTCTTCCAATTTCGGATGCAATTCGTAATACAACAACAAACCTACCATTCGCCCATACATCCCTTCGCGTTGCAGGAGCTGGCAGTAAATGGTCTTTCCCAAGACTTGGCTTTGTAACCAATCTCTGGATTCGATTGCGAACGCTTGACCCTTTCCCTCTCCCCTGCCCATCTACAGTCGAAATGAGAACCAGGGAGATCCGGCCATTTTATCACTATACCTCCGGGGCGTCAATCGCCGCCATACGCATGCGAATAGCCCCGCCGGCACCGACTGTGAATGAGTGCATTTCAGCCAGGGCGCAGAGGGACACGAACTAACTCACGAGGTTTCAATTTGGGCAGCCGCCGAAACTTGAGTGGCCATACCCAACCCGGGCCAGGCGTGTGGAGAAATGAGAATCCATCTCCGTCAGGCACTCTGGATATTCAACACGTTGGGTGTACGGTTTCCCTAGGTTCGGTAGTAATCTCACCTACCCTGTGACGATACCCTTCATGTACCGTTTTTCCCGAATCCAAGAGTCCGGCACATTATAGTGCCGCGTGATTCTCTTAAAATGTCGAGAGTACACGGAGTCCCATCGGCGGTGAGCCGTCCAACCTGCAAGAAAGATGATGGAGCCACCTAGCCCCAGGAGTGGGTAAACACCGAAAGAAAGCTGATTGAGTTCCCCCCAGGCACTCCTGAAGTGCTTGATGTCTTCCTCTCCTTGTTGAGATCTGAGTCCCTCGACAGATGGTTTCTCGACCTTGGTGGACGGGTTACTATCCTTCGGGGACGACCATGGGAGCCACATGGCCAGGCGGGATCCTTAGTGACGGGGGGATGGGGAGGTCAGCGCTCGGCCAGGCTCGATGGCAGAATGAGAGATGTCTCGGACGAATGCAAGCGTCTGGAGCTGGCTCAAGCGCTCATTATGACGCCGGCTCATTGCCAACTGGTCACGCGTCACGTGTTGTCATTGGAGGGACCACGGCTCATATACTTATTGGGTAACGGAAGCGTGTATTGTCCTTGGGGACTGAAGGCGTGGTACAGGCGGAAAGTGGACAGGTGGCGGACGGATTCTATGGTACGGATTTCTTAAAGCCCTGGAAGTATTTGGCACGAAAATCCTTGTGGGCAGGGACGTGTCCTCCGGTCTCATCGCTATTTCCGTCACCAACCCCCACCCCTGGGGCTCTTCTGAGCATCGGAGGGGGATAAGTTTCATCAGTGCACTTCCTTATCGTTATAAGCTAGAGGTAAGGTCAGTCACGGACGAGCTGTTGGAGCGATGGCCAATCATACTCTTCGCCCCCAATTCCCGAAGTCTTGCAGAGAATTCGCAATGACCTCCATACCACCGCACATCATTGTGTCGATATCTATTTCCTCGTACTCCTCTGTGACCGTAGGCAGGAAGAAAACCAGCCTTCCCCGAGGCTTGAGCATGGCGCGAGAGAAAAGAACTAGGTCCGAGACGAGTTCGGAAAGTTCGTATGGTCTTGTCGGCGGGACATATGGTTGGTCACCCCTGTTGTAGAGGTTAGAGGTCAGAGACGAGGAGAACATAGGGAGAGGCGGAGACACAGAACCCTCGGGCAGCCATGAAGGTTTGGACCCGTTCTGTCACAATTTCTCGGGCTTTCTTCCTCCCAAGCCGTTTTGCGCCAGCACGAACACCATCTATGAGGGATAATAAGCAGGAGTGAGACAGGAGCCAAAGATCATACAACACACATGGTGGGTCCGTGATAATGGCATCAAACAAGTCGCCACTTCGCCAGGGGTGTTGGGTGACATCCATAGTGAGCAAGTCGACGATTCTCGAAGCGACACCGTACTGGTTGGCGGATCGGATAATCCCAGGGCTGGCACCTTCGTGTGCAGGAATAGTTTCAGCACATTCGCACAAAGCAGCACGTCAGGGGCGAACCTTTTCCGCGCATCTGCCGACCGTCAATGTCTGACCCAACGAACAGGGAACCGAAGTAAGCACAGGTCTGTTCAGCAGTGATTCAGTGGGACCGGCTGGCCAAAGGCCGAGTTGTCAAAGATGACGGACATATGCCATACTTCCCGTTCCTATGAAGGGGTCGTACATTAACTTTCCGGGGGCCGCCTAAATTCACCACATTCAGGACGATATAAAGAACTGGGGGATCCACATCCGCACCAGGGCCTGGTTTGCCATCAAGAGAGAGATCTCCGCGTCCATCGAAGTGTTGCCATAATACTCCCTCGTTTTAACGTTGAAAGTTTGAAGCAGCGGACGGGCCAACCCATCTGTTAGCTGGAGTACAGAGCGGCGTATGCAGTGAGGCCGTTGGCTCCCAGAGCCGTGAGAGGTGAAACGCACCAACCTGCCAAAATACACCGCTATAAAGTTCCCATCGTTGAAGGACCGGACCCTATTTCCCTTGATGGGTACGTCTATAACCAAAGGTTGAGCGGTTTGGTTTCCATGGCGGCCAGAAGTATGGATCAATCTTACACTCCTCATGGCAAACGAAGGTGACCTCTGGATGTTTCATATCGATCCTCCCCTGGAGATCCATCCAACGGAAGCTGTTGATCACGTCCCGTTGCCGGTCTTGGGGAATTGCGTTTGCGTAGCCGGTCACGGAGAACTTGAAGGTTGTGTCTGGGACATAACGAGACCATTTATCCCGGTCCCGTCGGACCTGATCGTGTATTTCTTCGTACGTCTTGCCGGAGGCATACAACTCATACAGGGTCCTGGGGAAAAACAGGGTTTGTACACTGGCAAGCAGTGGGGGGTTCCAACGCCTTACTTGACCAAGATGCATCTTCTTGCCAGGATGAGGGCGTGCTCCTCCGATTCCAAGGAGAGAATCATGAATGGCCGGGAAGTGTCGATTTTCGGGGGGAATCCGATTGTGAATTTGTAGAGTTCAGAGACGGAGAGGAGTTCTGGAATCCTGAACTCATTGTGTACTTGGGCAAAGAGGACGAGATAATCCGAAGGCATCGAAGTAGACGGAGTCCGGACCAGATGAGGTACATGAGTCACGTGTCGTCAATGTCACCCACCCTCCTTCCCACCTCTTAGCCGAGTCTCTTCAAATCCAGATGAGCGAATACTGGGTTTCGAACAAGAAGTACTACTGCACGTACTGCAAGATTTACATCGCAGATGATGCGCCTTCACGGCAACAACACGAGAATGGGCTGCGACACAAGGGGAACAAGGAGAGGTTCGTCCGTGGTCTATACAAGACAACCGAGAAACGGAAGCATGACCTCGAAGAGGAAAAGAGGGAGATGATGCGGATAGACCAGGTCAGTAAACCATTTCATTCGAGATTTTGAGGGTTTAGCTAATAATCACACAGGCCGCCCAAGCTGCATTCGCTCAGGATGTTGGGAATGGTCTCGTCAAACCAGGGAGCAGCTCACGGCCAACTACATCACATACACCAGCTCAGAAGCCCACTGTTACGAAACCATCAAAACCTTCTGACCCGTGGGCAAACTACTCTACTGCCGCTTCGCTAGGATACACCGATCCAGAAGAGGAGAGAATGAAGGCTGAAGCGGAACGCAGAAAGACACAGGGCTTGGCTGGAGACTGGGAAATGGTGGGACAGCCAACGTCAAACAAGGCGAATGACAATGCGGACACAGCACCTGACTCGAAGAAGCGAGAGGCTGAAGGACCTCCCGATCCAGAGGATACCAGGAGTTTCAAGCTGAGGAAGAAGGTCGCACCTCCAGTGACGGACAACTGGGATGCTGATCTGATTCCTATCAAGCTAAAGAAGGCGGAGGAGGTACAGGAGCCACTTGGTGAGGTTAAGAAGGAAGAAGATGGACCGTTCCAACCCGCCGGGGCTGCACCGATCAAGTGGACGTCCCGAGGGTGGAAGCGACCCGAAGACGAGCCTGATGGGCCGCCAAACTCAATGGTACCCAAGGATGAGGAGGTGAAGGCAGAGCCTCTTGTTGCACCCGAACCCGTTACGGCGATCCCAAAACCTGAGATGAAGGAAGAACCCAAAGTCTCCCCGGTAGAGGTGGAACCGCCAGCTGGAACTGTCGGTGAAACCGGAACGACGTTTCGGAAACGCAAGTTTCTAGGGAACCGGGGAAAGCGTTAGATACTTGGATAATATGTTTATTATATGTTTTGGATTTTTCCCAATCTGCACAGATGAGTGACCGTGGGAATGTATGCACACTCACGTGCAGGTTGACAGATCGAACGCGAGTGCGGCTACAGAGAACGCGAACAGCGCGTTTGCGACAGACCCGATGCCATTCTTCTCTCACAAACCGGGTCAATCGTCGACATCCAACTCAGGTTACGGTCATGACCTGAGCTCGGATCTCTCTCTCTCCCAGGTCCAGCGACGCCCTCACTCCAAGACCCCATCCCCGCAGCGGGTACCCTCTCTTCCGACAGTGATGGAAGAGCGGTCCGAGGATGCATCATCCATGTCCAGGCGCAGCTTTTCCACCCAGTCTACCGCGACCGACGACAGAGATAGCATCGACGTTGCGGAAGCAGTCCGCTCGTACCAACTATCCTACGGTCAGGTCGCCCCCTCCCTCCCCACAATCGACTCCGGCGAACCCCTCACCTGGGACACCGCCCGACCCCCAACTGATGATCCATTTACGACCCCCACAAGACCGCGTACATACCTCCCTAACCACGATTACGAACGACCCCAATCCACGTCTACTTTCCATTCTGCGTGGTCCTTGCCCTCCCGCCCAGATTCCGCACACTATGGCGCCCCTGGCTCCCCTTCCCAAGGCTCACACACACACCTCCATCAACCCCAATCAGGGATTAGACTCCTTTCTGGCAATAGTCCCGTTGATCACTTCAAATACGACACAGAAGGGTATGCAACCGGTGCCCTTTCGCGATCCCTCTATCGCTCGCCTCGGTCGAGGTCTCCAACTCCTGCGGTTGATGACGAGGACTATCGCATTGCCTCAGACGGCAGTGTTCACTACTCCGGTAAATCCAGAATGACCGGTTATGCTTACGACAATACAAGGTCGATGCGTCAACCTCAATACACGGGGGTAGGGGAGGGGGATGATGATGATGAGGAAGAGGAGGAGGAGGAGGAATACGACGAAGGTGGTGACGATGATGTCAGGGATGGCACCGACGAGGAGACCAAGGAGGGTATGGAGGAAGATGACGACGACGAGTACATGGCAGAGGACGACATCTCGGAGAAACGCGAATACGTGCATAAACCAAAGGGATGGGTCAACTACTCTGGCCTGCTCACCGACCGAATACCGACCGATTCAGTCGAACCCGCCGTGCCGACCACTCAACATTTCGGTCCTGCTCCGATGGGGCGCATACACCGAAGACACAAGAAGAGGCGCGTTCAGTTGACGAATGGAAACCTCGTTATCGATCTCCCTGTCCCTCCTAAACTGATTCTTCCCCTACGAAAGAGCGATAGGGAGACGGGGTTCACGAGGTACACGGCCGTCACCTGTGATCCGGATGACTTCGAGAAGTGTGGATTGTTCCTCAGACAGAACGAAAGCAATAGACCCACAGAGTTGTTCATTTGCGTTACGATGTACAACGTCCGTGCCTATCCTCTCGATATCCATGGTCTACTGATCTAGTTTAACTCACAGGAGGATGAGGTCTTGTTCTGCCGGACCATACACGGTCTGATGAAGAATATTGCACACCTGTGCTCTCGGAAAAACTCACGCACGTGGGGGAAAGAAGCGTGGAAAAAGGTACTTCCACCAGCTTTTTGTGGGGTGGCCGAAGTAACGAACATCCTAGGTTGTTGTCTGCATTGTTGCGGATGGTCGCAAAAGAGTCCACCCTCGTGTCCTTGACTGTCTCACACTACTGGGAGTGTATCAACCTGGTGACTACATGCAGAACGCAGTGAACAACAAACCAGTCACCGCTCACCTCTTCGAGTATACCGCCACGTTCGGACTCGATCCCAACCTTCGATTTGTGTACCCGGATAAGGGGATTGTACCTACACAGATCATTTTCTGTATGAAAGAGAGGAACCAGAAGAAGATCAACAGTCACCGGTGGTTCTTCAACGCCTTCGCACCTCTGTTACAGGTTGGTCTGTGAATCTTCATGACATTTACAGACCATGACTTACAGTTTTTGCCAGCCCAACATTTGTGTACTCATTGACGTGGGGACCAGACCATCGACGAAGAGCTTATATTGTCTCTGGAAGACGTTTGATTTAAATTCAAACGTCGGGGGCGCCTGCGGAGAGATAGCCGCGTACAAGGGGAAGAATTGGACGGGATTGTTAAACCCGTTGGGTATGTTCCTTTCCGAGTTTGGTCCGGCCCGGAAATAACGAACCCTCCTTGTCGTGATAGTCGCCGCCCAGAACTTCGAGTACAAGATTTCGAATATTTTGGACAAGCCAACCGAATCATTCTTCGGATACATCAGCGTCTTGGTGCGGCCCATCCCAGTATAATTAACTCGTCGGACCATAACATGAGGTTTTCAGCCGGGGGCGTTCTCTGCATACCGGTGGATCGCCCTCCAGAATGACAAAACGGGACGTGGCCCGCTTGCTTCCTATTTTAAGGGAGAAGTCTTAAATGGACGAGACACAGACATCTTCACGTCGAACATGTGTACGCTTCTATCACTGAATTTACTGTACCTGATGGCTCTCTGACGACCGTTTCCATAGACCTTGCTGAGGATGTGGGGAACCTTTCACCTCGCAGATTGGCTTTCGATTCTAATTTTCCCGCAGCGTATCCTTTGCTTTGAGCTTGTTGCCAAAGAGAATTCCAACTGGTCTGATATTCCCTCATGAGATCCTGATCCAAACTCATACCGTTTTCATCTGGCAACCTCGTGACAGGGTATTACGTTATGTCAAGAGCGCGATTGGTGAAACCGACGTTCCTGATTCACTGTCAGAATTCATTGGCCAACGGCGGAGGTGGCTGAATGGATCATTTTTTGCTGCCTCGTATTCCATCGCACACACCAGCCAAATCCTCCGTTCTGGGCATAGCGTTGGCAGGAAGGTGGTTCTTCTCGTCGAGACTGTCTACAACACTATCAACCTGATCTTTTCTTGGTTCTCTGTGGTAAGCCCAGCGTTGGCATGAAAACGGTGTGAGATTGACGCGAGCGCCTTCACAGGGAAATTTTTATTTGTTTTTTGTACGCCTGGTCGTATTTTGGGAAAAGTTCGAGCCCGTTGAACTTTCTGCGTCTAGATTATCTTAACGACATCCCTGGAAGATCCCTCCGTAGGGTTCAAGGCCATCAGGTATATCAATTGGATCGTTCAGGTACGTTCATCCTACGGGGTTCCTGCTGGAAACACCGACTCTTAACCGCCATCGTAGTACACACTCGCGGGCCTCATTGTTGCGTGTTTTCTATTCTCCATGGGGAACAAACCTAGGGCGTGCGTTTTCCTTTCTTTGACGACTGTCCCGTGCTGACTTGAGGTCCAGTATCAAGTGGAAGTACAGGGTCTTGGCAAGCCTATTCGCGGTGATAATGCTGTACCTCATCGGTGCTGCAGTTGTATGCATTCTGCAAGCTTCAAAAGAGGGGGGAAATACCTATCGGGTTATGCTCTTCAGTATCATCATCATCTACGGGTCTTGGGCCGCTTCGAGTTTTCTTGCGTTTGACCCATGGCACATGATCACAAGCATGTTCCAGTACCTTCTCTTGTCTCCATTCTACGTGAACCTCCTGAATATGTGCGTCCTTCAATTGGATAAACTGGTTATCAACTCTGATCATCTTTGACCTCCCAGCTATGCATTCGCCAATCTGGATGACGTAGGTGATCTACCCCGTGTGGCTGCCGGCTGCTAATGCTTTGGGATTTGTTTCAACAGATCTCGTGGGGAACCAAACAAGACGACACGATCGAGACTGATCTTGGCGCCGTCATTCAAGACAGCCATTCCCAGGTCGACGTTCAAGTGTTGGCGGATGCAAACCAGATGTACGAGGATTCGATCGTCAACTTGAAGACCAGGAAGCCCGTGGAGAAGAAGACGAGGAGGAACTTTGCAGAAAAGGAACAAGCTGCGAAGGACTATTATGCCAGCGTACGGACGAACGTGAGTTGAAGCGGGCGCCACCTGTCAACCCGCAACTAATCACATCAAACACTTCAGATCTTGCTCGTTTGGGCTTTGACAAACGTAAGCCTGATCCTGATCGAAAGTACCAATTATTCACGTCCCTTAACCCTCAGCTCATCCTCGTCGTGAGCATCCTGGCCGGTGACCGTGTCCCCGAGACTTTCACCTCCTCAGACCTCACAGTTGCGAAAGGATACCTCATATTTGTCCTTGTATTTGTGGCGCTTACAAGCATCATCGTGAGTGCCCGGTCTCAGGTCGAACCCATCAGCCTAACAAACTCCACAAACTAGCGGTTCTCACTTTCCACGTTGTACCTTGTAACCCGGATGTTTACGGGTTGAATATATGTCCATGCTCTGTTCTGTTTCCCTTTCGTTGCATGTATCCCCTTCGACCTTGTCTTTCAGACGAGCGCATTCCTAATACTTATCATCTGTCACTCAGGCATAAACTATAGTCCGCGCTGAGCCTGAACATGACCATGAACTCTTTAGCGCGTCACGGCGACCCTCCCTACGGTCCAGCCACCGCGCGTTGGGCCATACAAGGAGGACCGGAGTCTGTCCAGATCCTGGCGGTGCGTTCGCACGGCATCCATCACTGTATGACGGTGCCTGGCGCTTCGGATTTCTTTCCTTATTCGAATGGAAGGAAATGATGCGCCTTGGCGAACGTTGAGACCACCTATCGTCCTCTTTCTGCTGGAAAGCTTATATTGGCCTTGCTCTGCGAGAGATGGCTCGGTATCTCATCAGCTTTTCATCCCAGTACTGTCATGTGAAACTCTCTTTGTTGTTTCCCCCTGAGACGATCTACATGCTTCGCCCCTGGAAACCCGCGGTTGTATGCAACTGACACGCATGCCAGATCCCCCCCTTCTAACACCCTCTGAGCATCAATGTTGGGATTCATTTAGTACTCTATATAAAGTTGTCCACCACCCATCAGTTGTTCAACCCTCTTCCTCCCACCCCCTCCCCGTCCTGTCATTCCTTTCTTTTCTCCTTCAACGCCTTCCCTTGGCCCATCGCTCTGCGAAAACTAACGACAAACATGGTTCACTACGGTACTCTTTTCACTCTTTTCTTGGCTGCTGTCGCCCAAGCGCACGATAACTTGTATGATGGGCCATAGTAAGCAATATCCAATAACCCATCTCTTACCCACTTGTTAATCGTCGCTTGTGATTTTAGTAGCGTCCAACCGCCTCCGAGCAGCTCTAGCAGCCTTCCTGCTGTCAGCCCTTCTCTCGGTTCCAGCGTCTCGATTGGTCCGAGTCTCGTTGTACTACCTTCTGGCACCGGCTCGAGCGGATCCAGCCAGCCTCCTTTGACCACAACTCCTCCCACGCCGGTGATTTCGTACGTCACTGTTTTCGAGACAAAGACCACTACCAAGGTCGAGTACAAGACAGTCACGAGGACCAAGACTATCGAGTCTTGTCCTACTCCTGGAAATCCGAACCACGGGAAGCCGACTTCGGTCGTGAAGCCAAACGATAAACCTACCTCTGTTGTGAAGCCAAACGACAAGCCCACTTCGGCCGTGAAGCCAAACGATAAGCCCACTACCACTTCCCGGTCCCCGCCCCAGTCGACCCAAACTCTCCTCCCCACCTCTGTTACGCCTCCTGCTTCCCCCACCCCCACCCCTACTCCCGCTCCCAACTACCCCGAGGACGATGAGGATCTCGAGTACTGCGAGGATGACGAGGACGACCACGACGATGATGAGGAAGACGACGACGGGGATGATGAGGACTGCGAGGACGACGAACAAGACGACGTTTCGTCTGGTCTTCCGGTCAGCTCCAGCATTGAGCCGAAGCCCTCCTCTTACGGTTCTCCCACAAACACTGGGGTTACCTCTCCTCCCACTCTCATTGCCCTCCCTTCAAGTTCGGTCCCTTACCCTGTCCCGTCCGACACTGTCGTCAGCTCGCCCAGCCCCTCGGTCCCTTACCCCGTCCCATCCGACACGGTTGTCAGCTCGCCCAGCCCCTCGAGCCCTGCTTCCGTCCCCTCCAGTTCCAGCTCTGTAATCCCCTCCCCAGTGAGCTCGGTCATCTCTTCCACCGGCGCTCCTAAGCCCGCTTCCACTGGAAAGTACGATCGTAACGCTATATGTGGAAACCAGAAGCGCGAACCCAGCCCCCTCGAGGTAGTCCCCCAGTTTTCCAGGCGTGACCTCCGCCGCAGGATCACCTACTAGGAGCCTATCACCACGATAGATGCGGGTCTGTACCAAGAACTTACCAGGCCCTCTGTCCGCGGGGCTCGGAATGGCTCTCCCTTACCTCTCGAAGAAACGAATTGTCAGAATGAATGACCCACATTTACTCTCCCCACTCTCTTTTTGATTCACGCTCTCTCTCCGTCTCATTCCTTGATCTCTCACTCACGTCTCTCTATTTCTCTCATCGTCTCTCGTGCAGATGTACTTGATTGTGTCATACCCCAAGCGATCTCAGGCTAAGCTCGTTGTCCAATTTCCTTCACCTCCCTTCTCTCTTATCATCCGTAGGGTACAGCACTGCTTGCGGTACCGATTTATGCCCTCGCGAACGCACACTTTTTGATCAAAGTGTCTCACGCACTGATGTCGTCGTAGTATATGTATTTGGTTGGTAGGCTACTGGGTAGTTTTTGTCGACCTGCATATCACATCTAGTTTTCTTTCAGCCCACAGTGGCTGATATTTTTCATTTGAGCTTCGAATCGGTTTGCTTGGGACTTCACAGAGGCCCTTCGGCAACTTAAGTGGCCGCATTGTACCTGGATTGTCCCGATGATCGATCGCTTCAGGAACTGATCTGGGAACCATTATCCCGGGATCCGAAGCGAAAGGTTTATTGTAGCTCAAGTGAACGAGTAGATCGAAACAGATGAAACTATGGATATCGGTGAGGTTCCTCGGTCGTGGGCACTGCCGCTTGTCGGCCCTACGGCTTATTTCTAATTCGGGGTCTTTAACGAAGGGGGTTGGTTGTTGCAAAGTTAGACATTAAACATGGGATGGATCCAGTAACTTCCAAAAGGCGGACGAGTTCGCGGTGAATACATGACCATAGAAAACCGGATCTAGATATTTCCCCACTGTGCGCCAATGGTTCACAAGTGCGAGATTTTACTACTGATCAAACACTCCAACATGATGAGTTCAACGCTTCCGAGTGGTATCCACTCCCTCGTCGTGAAGTCGACCAACATATCAGCTGCTGTTTCATCCATCGTTCTAAACCCCATCGCGAGGATCATTTCCCGTTGGGAATTATTGAACTCCAACCGATGGACAGGCTCCGAGGGGTCGTGGTCGACTCGGAGGCATCCTTCTCTCGTGTGTGCGAAGCCAACTAGTGGCCCAACTCTTTTCGCAGCCTCAACTTGTGGGAGGTTAGGACCAGCAGACACTAGAAGGGACTCTCGACATGGCTTACCCCAGTCTCGCCATGCAAATGACCCTAGAGTCAAGCGTCAGGCGTTGGAGTGGAGCCATTCACAACCTACTCGTACCTGCAGAGACTATGATACGCTCATTCCCAGCCTCCTCCTGTTCTAACGCGATTACGTGTGCCAAAGCGAGGTCACGGACATCCACCCAAGCTAAGGCGCCGGTCAGCATGTCTCCTCCGCAATCCGTGTTCTTGATGACATGGTTATACCATGCCGAACAGGAAGAGGGCAGTTCTTCGACGGTGTTCACCTCGTGCAGACTTGGCTATACTATCATCAGGCGTGGGAGCATCAAAATCGTACGTGGCCCTTTTACGCACCCCAATGACCTTCCAACGTGGATGGTCAGCCCGGACATACTATGAATGAACGACGAGAACTTACGCAAGGCGGATTCAGAACCGCGAGATCCCACTGGACTGATCTTTGGTTGGATCGATAAAGTTCCCACGCAACTGGCGGCCATGAATCACCAGGACGGCTCCCACGCATGGACAAAGCGAACTTACCTTTCTCAGCGAGCGTCTTGGATGCGTTGCAGCCGGCCCACCCGGCGGGCACATCGTTCCCCAAATCTTTACCCCGCTTGATTACTACTCCGTCCTGGCCCTCCTCCAAAAAGACTTCGCCAGTTGTTGGAGTGGATTCGATAGCTGTGGTTGGGGGTAGGAGGATGATTCGTTTGATGGTGGACCTGAATGAGAATTACGGTTTGTGTGGGTCTTGTAACGGAGGGGAAGAATACGAACCTGGATCCAATAGCGCTGGCTAAGAGACTCTTGATGCTGCGAACTCCAGAAACGAATACAGGTTGGTCCAGAGCGACAACGTACATTGAGTGGCGAGAAACCCACCATCGTCAGAACCCGAGGACGCTGATATGTTGCCATCGGTGTGCACAATCGCGTCGACATTTTCTAGGAAACGGTCGAATACGCCCCCCTGGAGAATAGCATAAGATTCCTAACAAATAGACATGCAGCGGCGAAGACCAAACCTGAGTCAGATCCTTGACTACCACAGTCTCGAAATTGGACCCGAATCGGTCGAATAAATTGCGGAGGTACGCCCCTGTGGACTCGGAGTGGACCTGACCGCGCACTGTGTATCCTGCCTCCAGCAGGGCCCTCACAACCCACGCACCGCAAAATCCTGCGGACCCTGTAACGAGAACGGTACTCCCTGAGCAAATGGATGGCATATCTCCTTCGCGGAAGTACTGGTTCGCGGGTAGCGTTTCTAGGTTGGGAGGGGGGGGGGTTCGGGATAAGGAAAAGCACCTTTTAGTACTTCCCAGGGATATTTGTGTTGGGCTCACCACAGCTCACCCTACCCGCGTCCTTCGTTTATCCATCCCGCAAGCGCCGTCCAACATTCCTGTTGGCCGGAAGAGGAGTCGAGCACTATGTTGGCCCCACCCAGTTGATGGTATGATCTGCGTGGGCCATTGTACATTTGCTAATCTGAAGTGTGATTGATTGGGGAAACGCAAACACCGAATATCAAATTCGGACTACATACAAAGCGCGAACCCCGGCTGACCAACGCACCCTCCTCCCGCTCCTCCGCTGTGAAACAGTTCTGTGGCCACGGGAACCGGCAATTTTTAGCCGCCACTCCGCAGGTCGGACGCCGTGCCATAATGATGTGTGAAGGTCGAGCCACCACTAGGCCAAGTCGCAGATCGGGGGCCGATGGGGGATCGTCTCGGACTCCACGCCTACGGAGGGAGCTAGGGCCAAAGATTCAATATCCGGGGGATCTTTAGATTGCGTTCTACCGCCACGCGCGCATTACACCCGGTCATCTGTGGTATAGGGGTAGTGGTTGTATGGGCACGCCCGCCCGGTGTCTTCGTTCCGGCACTCACCGGAAGGCCACGGAGTATGCAGTGAAGAACCACGTCCATATCTGCCTCTCTTCTTCTCTCTGAAGGGGCGACAAGGCCCAGGCAGTGGTTGGAACACCACTACTTCAAGGTTAGAAACGGTCTCCGGGCTGGGTTGCGGCTGCGGCTGCGAGATTCAGCGTTTGCCGTTGATGTGCATAATTGATTTCCCACGCTTGCAACGCTTTTCTTACAGAACATGCCCCGCGAGCTCATGGCTCTGGACGATCTCCACGAGTCCGGACCAAACTCTCAACGCGAAAGGTGAGATTTTGTGCGCATCCGTGGCTCTCCCACTTCATTGCCGGTACTGTGTAGCTCGTTTTTGCGTTCACATCCACAACCTAAACCACGAAGGAATTTACGTTCGCGATACGCAACCATGATGGAAAGCATCCGCTCAAGAGCGGGTCGGTCTATCTCTTCTGATTCTGGGAGCTCCACGAAGCGCCGAACCCGCTCATCCAGCATTACATCGCCTTCATCGTTCACCAGCCCTATGACCCCGTACCAGGATTCCGATCAGGGAAGACTGGGGACCGGGTTTTCTGTTCTCAAGCTCGAGATGCCGAGGAGTCAAACGCCGCAACCTTCATTACCCAAAATATTGGCTCTCCCACTATGGTTGCAAGACACTATCAACGAATTAGGCGTCTCCCACCCGCTTCGCGCTGTGTTCCCTGCTCCCCACGATGCCTCTGACCCTGGCGCCACTAGAAATCCTGTTGAAAACTCGCCTGATTATCAAATACCTCGATGCGCTCACCCTAGCGATATTAATTGGTCTCTCCACCTCCCTTCGACACCGCCTCGAATTCCTCCATCCATGCCTCGCCAGCCAGACTCAGACACCTCTTCCGATGGGCCGGGACCTTTTCCCACGCACTATCCTTTGTATCACAACGACCCCCTGCTCCATCTGCGTTCCGGATCTCCTGCTCCCTCTATTAGTGCCATTACCCAGCCAGAAAGTGCCTTCCCCAATGCTTCAAATCCCTATCCAGGTCCTGTTGCGCAAATCAAAGTGGCGAACGCTGCGCATATATCCAGGCTCAAAACTACACCCGTCTCTGCTTCATCATCGAACCCCGGCCCAACCATTCCAATCTCCCCTACACCCCGAACCGACGCCGATTATGACGGCGTGTTCAGATACAACCCATCACAGGCCGGCTCAGATATGGACCTACCTCCCCTCCAACCTTTCGCTTTCGAGCGTCCAATACGAACTTACTTCGACTCCCCGACCGAGGACCCTATTAGCAGTGATCCCTTGGGACCCGACGATTACGACCCGTTCAAACTCGATCCCGAGGAATGCAAAAACCTCGGTTTCAAGTGGGCGCCGTTTGACTACGAATCGACATTAGCAGCTGTCCCAGAGACAAGTGCCCGGTCACCTGACGTCGGAGGTACCGATGAGGAGGTACTCATTCCTAACGACTCAAGTTACAACCCGGCTCACTCCCACTTGCTACTGTTAGGTTATGCGGGGTTCCCTGGGGTAAAAGGAACGCGGTACATTCGCATACAGGTTAGGCACAAATAGCAATACCAACTACGCTATTAGTCCGAGTTGTCAATCTGAGGGAAATCGACAACATCATACAGCCTCAACGTTTCGTTCCAGTCCCGCTTCCGCCTTCGTCTCAGAGAAAAGTATTTTGTGGATGACTCCCACGTTGTGCTCCCCACTCGACCCTTATGTTTCCCCCCGCTCGAGCTGAAGTGGTCTTCGGGATTCTCTGGGAGCTGCATGGATTTCATGGAAAGTTCCTTTACTCGTTCGTGAAGGTCTTTGCGGATCTCGCCGAGCTTCGCGAGCGTTGTACTGCCCGCCATGAGTAGACGGAATAACGAAACGAAAGCACGGAATGCCGCTATTGCATCCTCCAACCACCTATTCACGTTTTGTATTTGTCAATCCGAAAGTCTTCACCAGCAGATGGACGTACCGGAGCGTCATCCACATCAGTAGAGGGATAACGAAGAAAGTTATACCAGCGAATGGTAGGGTGGCTAGCGTGGTTCCAATCCAGACACACAGGCCCGACATCAACCCTAAGAATGCCATCAGAATGCACTAATCATACCAACGGAGCAAACGGCAAACCGTAAATGAGTTTGTATTGGGCTATTTCGTCCCAAGTGTCCCACACGGGTCCAGTCTTCTTAAAGTTGTGCACGGAGTATGCAGCCGTCAAGAACACAGGGGTCCACAGAAGGAGACCGGGAACAGATAAGGACAGAAGGATGAGAGACCATACTAGGCGAATCATCATCCGGTAGGCAACTGTATACGGCTTCAGTGGTCGCCTGATCCTGTCGTCTTTCACGCTCAAGTGCGCTAGTTGGTCTTGGTACGCCTATGTGATGAAAGGTTAGGCGGGCGCGTGGGGAAGACGCGTCCAAACTACCTTGAGGTCATCGCACAATTTCCTTATCCTTTCATCCTCTTCCCTCAGGTTCAAGCCGTCCTTCCCTTCACCCTCCTCTTGGGGGACTGGCGCATGAGCGAGCCCGAATAAGTCGATATAAGCTTTGGTGAGCCTGGCGTAATCCCCTAGGCTCATCCTCGTTCCCAATGGTGCATATATGTTTGCGGCGCACTTGGCAGAGCGAAGGATTTCCCATGATGGCGCGTCCACAGTTCCCTGACTGATCTGCCTGCGAATGTTCTCTGTCAGCTGGCGGATATCGGCATAGTCGACCGGTTTCAGCAGCTCAGGGTTGTCCTGTAAGTGGAAGGTGAGTTCCGGTATCGGGTTGGAACGGGATGTGGACCTGCCTTGGGGGTAAACCGCTTCGGGGGGTGGTACGTGACCAAGACATCGGACCGCCAGTGTTGACGGTGAGTGTAGGTGATTGAACAGTTTTGGATGTATATCGCGAAATCTGGATCATCCCTGTTTCTAGACAGGACATCCGAGACGATTCTGGCAACTTTCCTACAGTTAGCAGAAGAGAAGGTGGAAGGCGAGATACCAGCTGCTTACCTCCGGTCTTCAAGGGAGCCATGGCAGGATGGTAACGGCTTTTCCCTTCTGGAAAGAGACAGACGGCATCTCCGAGTTCCAGTGCCTAAAACGAGGGGACGTAAGACTCTAAAACAGTTTCCCGGTGAGGGCCATCGGAATTCATACGTCCATGAGGTGCGACATGACCTCTGTATTGTCAACTTGGGCATCCTCAGAATAATCACTCCGTCGCTTAATCGGTACGGTCCCGGCGGACTCAATCAGCCAGCTGGTAAACGTCCGCTTCCCGAACTGGGTGGCCTTCGCAGTGAGACGGAGGAGGCTGCGTTGCTTCGAGGGCACGGTCGTTAGCGTTGAGAGCCGGAGGGTGGGATGACAGGCGTTACGTACCTTTGATGGGATGGTGGTTACGAGAACGCTGTGACAGCATAAATCAATAAAGCCGGGCGTGTAACCTGAAACCTGAGTACGCACAGAGCGTCAGTAAGAGAGTTGCTGTGGTTCGCGCAGACGATGCTAAAGACGCTGGTGAGCGAAAGAAAGCGAGACGTGGAGGGAGACACCGACCACGGTTGCCCATCCGGGGGAATCAAGTCTGGATTCTCGACCACGATCGAACCATAGAATATCTTGAGCACGAACCTGAAGAGGAGGCTAGAAAAGATTGTGAGCTGCGGTCTAGGAAAAAATCTCTGTCACTGACCGAATGAGAAAATAAGACCAGGGACGCTTTGTTCCTTTCGTCTCCATCGTGGTCATGGACAGATCGTCTCACCTCTCCGTCATCCTCGACCTCTGCCCGACCCAATGGCTGCTCTCGTCCCAACCCTCAAACTCGCACCCCCTCTCGTTCGACACCTTTCTTTCCCACCTTCTCGTCTTTTTAAACTCCCATGTCGCCTATAAACACGAAAACTCCCTCGCCGTCTTTGGCGCATTGCCAGGTAAAAGGTCTGCGCCTTCCTCCCCCTCCCTCTAGCATTCTCAAACTCAAATCTCACAGTCTGATTTTCTACTCTTCCGAGGAGGCGGAAGACCCTTCGGCGCCCCAAGTTGCCCAGCCAGATCCAAACTCATACCGTTTCTTCAAAACGGTCGATCAGTCCCTCGTCCACCGCATCTCTCGCGAGTTCGATATCCTTGGTAAACCAGAGACTGAAGGTGCGTGCCGCTCTCCTCCTTGATCAACATATGCCGATGTTTTGCCCCCCAGAACCATGTGCGTTGGTCGGAGCTCTCACCAAGGCGATATGTTGTATGTCCACCTCCACCCCCATCCCCCAACGCCCCGCTCACAAACATAGATATCAACCGTCTTGTGCACCCTACCCAATTGATTGGTTCCCCTGAAGACTCCGCAAACCTTCCAGACCCACGGATACTCATCCTAACCGTTTCGCCCGACGCATCAAACTCCTACATTCCGGTTATGAACTCAATTTTTTCCGCCCAGAAGCTGGTGAGTACAACCCACACCCATCCGTCCCCACAGCCCCAACCTCCCACCCAGAAGATCACGATAGATGTGTGCAAGATTTTCGGGTCCGATTCGGTCTTCCTCCAACAAGCCGCGTATCTCACAGGAGGCTCATACATTTACCTCGAGCATCGCGAAGCACTGCTCCAATACCTTATCGTACGTTCCATCCCGTCCATCGATGTCGAGGTCACCCCGTCCAACTCGCGCACGCCTTCCAGATGTCCTTCTTGCCTTCGCCCTCGATTCGCAAAATCATCACCGTTCCGACAGAAGACAAGACGGACTTTCGGGCCGCTTGCTTCTGTCACAAGCACGTTGTAGACGTTGGATACGTCTGTTCGGTCTGTCTTTCCAGTTTAGCGCATTCAACTCCACAACCCAAGTACCATCACTAATTTCCATTCTCCCAGTCTTCTGCCAACCTGTCCCTGTCTGCTCAACGTGCCGGTAAGCCCACCCATCGTATTCCTTCACTACTGTGGTTCCTGGTTGATGCTCGTAACCATACAGCACAAAGTTCCCGATGAAGACACTCCAGAGATTAAACATGACTCGCGCCTCCTCTTTGACCGGCGCCAGCACCTCGCAGCCTTCTACACCCCGTCCTACAAATGGGGCTCCTGCGAAACAGGTATACACAGGACTCGCCGCAAACTTACGTTGAGGCCACCTGCGCTTCTGGGAGATCCCCAATCCCTTGGGTAGACGGCCTGTTGGGCAGGGTGGCACTAAGCATCTACACACTGGTCTTATTCTTTTCGTTGGCCGTATACACATAATTTAGAACAAACGGAAATACGTATATACTTGGGTGGATCTGTCGCCAACTCATGGCATTCATGGCTTGGATTCTGCCTTTGCCTTCGCCGCAGCTTCCAGCTCGGAGAACATCCCACTCTTCAAGCACATGGTACGGAAGATGCCGGCCTCCTTCCGAATGAGGTTGTATGGAGTGTCGAATTCAGCAATCCGCCCCTTGTCCAAAACAACCAAACGATCATAGTCGATCACTACGTTGAGTGAGGGTAGTTAGACATGCTACAGAGTGGATGACAAAGGTAACACACCAGTTCGGAGACGATGAGCCACGGTGAGTAACAGCGAATCGTTGAACTCTTCCCTGATAGTGGCTTGAATCTTGGCGTCGGTGGCAAAGTCGATACTGGAAGTCGCCTCGTCCAGGATGATGATCGAACTTCGGCGGAGCAACGCACGAGCCATGGCGATCAATTGGCGCTGCCCATTTGAGAAGTTGGTACCACCCGCCGAGATCTGAGTGTCGAGCGTGATCTTTTTGCCCGTCTCAGACTCTACAATAGAGGCCGCAGTTGACGCGGTGCCCTCTGCCTCGTGAATAGAGGCCGCTCTCGACGCTTGCGCTGATGTCCTCTGCGATTGGTGTTGGCTCTGTGTGAGTAGCTGAACCCGGTACAGAGCATCCAAACACTCAGAATCGTCATGTTCGTCTAAGGGTAAAGCGAATAAGAATCGACACCTGAACGGTGTTGTGAAACGCACTGAATGGATCCAGGTTTTCTCGCAGGGTGCCCGAGAACAAAGTGGCATCCTGAGGGATGAATGTCTACAACGGTTTAGCCCACGCATTCAATGCAAACAAAGTGGGGACTTACGATCCTGGACCGCAAGTCAGAGACACCTATCTTGCAGATGTCGATGCCATCGATGATGATTCGCCCGCTTGAGGGGTCCACGAATCGCAGTAGGCTCATGGCCAACGTAGACTTTCCACTTCCAGTACGTCCGAGGAGTCCAACTCGCTCCTTCGCCTTGAGGTTGAACGATACGTTATGGAGCACGGCTGGGAGTTCTGGGGCATAACTAATGGAAAGGTCCTCCACGACAAGCAGATTATCCCCGTTTGAGCTTGATGGCCAATAGGCTGGTGGTCTGCTGGATTCGATTATCGAAGAGGGTTCCTGGGGGAGGTCGAGGTACTCCACGAGCCTCTCCACAGAGTTCAGGTCCAGCTCAAGCCCGGTCCAGTGGCGGCAGGCCCAGTACACCGAGGTACAGAACGACATGGCCGAAGTGATACATACACCAGCTGTGCCGGCGGAAACGTAACCGGAAAGGCAGAAGAGAGTAGCCGCAAGAACTCCCATGCCGCCCAAGGCGTCGAAATGCAACAGGAGGTGGCGATTCAACATCCAGAAGTTGTAGAACATCCGAACGGTCAGATCGATCTTGACATGGATGTCGTTCAGGAAACGCTGCTCGGCTCCGAACGCCCGCACGGTGACAATTCCTTCCAGCATTTCACTAAACCCTGAGAAGATGGGAGAGCGAGAGTTGGATTCCATCCGCCGGAGGTCACGTCCAGTATTGAGGTACCCGACAGCCAGACGTTGGTACATGTAACCAATGATGGCGGCGGGGAGTAGGAAGAATGGAAAAATGACACTATTGCGTGCAGGTAAGTACAACGCTCCACGGAATATCCTGGGTACGTACGTGACAACCAGGACGGAAGAGAAGAAAGTAGCCAAGGAGTTGTTGACAGCGTTCAAGGTTCCGGCGAGCGAGCCGTCTATTGTTTCGATGTCCTAGGAGATCGACTAAGCTTAGGGAGTGGTAGAAGCGCTGTGATTACATACCTTCGAAAACCTGTTCAGAAGGCGGCCTTGGGGTGTGGTATCGAACCATCGCATGGTGGCATGGACAACGGTGTCCAAAAGTTGCTTGAACATCTTCTTGGAAGCCCTGAGAGCGGCGACGTATTGCACAATGAGGGTCAATAGGAGGACTAGCCCGCCACTAATCCCGATGGCTGCAAAGACCCCGACGTAGAACATTGGGTGTTTGTCGGCAGGTGGAAGCTTGAAATCTTGGACAACGAACGACATGTTGGCATGCGTTAATGCGTGGTGGTGAGCGGCAGGGTTTAAGTGATGGAAAGCGGACATGGGGGATTGTACAACAAATTCGTGCTCCGGGGTGATGAAGGATGAAAAGGCGTAGGTATCAAGCTTGGACCTTTCAGGGTAAGCGGCGTCCCAATACTGTAAGGCGGTTTGGAGTTTAGTGCTTTAGCACTAGTCGGAAACGTGCGGGGGAGTGCTGACCTTTATCCACACTTTCTCCCCAACAGTGGCAAACTGGGCAAACGGTCTGATTGTGCAACGGGAGATAGTGTGACGATAGCGCTTACCTGTTGGACCACGATCAAGACGCAAATCACTGCCCAAGACCAGTAGGAACTAGGGGAGCAGCTCAGTTATATGACAATGCAAAAGATGAAATCCTCACGTGGCCTTCAAGTAGGTGTTATAGATGCTCCACTTGACACTTCCTTCCTCACGGTGTTCATCTTTCACAAGCTTCCTCGGGCTTTTCTTCTTATCCTTCGTGGGAGTAGCATCGCCCTTCGGAGTCTCTGCCTCAGGGTCTTCGCCTTCTTTGGTCTGTACGACTTCTTGTTGGGAAGCGTGAACGCTCTCGTCATGGGTGATTTCCTCGAGGATTCCTTGAGCACGCAGATCCTTCGGAGTGCCATGAGCGTCGATACGGCCATCCAACATGCGAATGAGATAAGCTGTTGCGGGCAAAACCAGTTCGACGTGATGGGTGACGAGGATGACAGTACGGTTCGCGAAGAGGGGGCCACAAAAGAGCTTCTCGAATAGAGCTCTCGCGGTATGACTGTCCTACATGGACTATGAGATCACTCTTAACGCGGAGCTCGGCAAAGTACAAACCACAGCGCTCAATGGGTCGTCGAGGAGAACGTATTTCGTTCGGGCGTATACGGCACGAGCGAGAGCGACGCTGAACTTACACGTTAGCGATATAATGTTGTAAGCCAAGACGAAATCCATACCGGGCTTTTTGGCCTCCAGAGAGGCTGACACCCCGAGCTCCAATCTCCGTAGCATCCCCGTCCTCGAGCATATCCAGGTCTGCTCTCAGAGCGCAAGCATCGATAACTTGCTCATACCTCTCCTCATCTGGAGGAGCACCGAAAAGTATGTTGTCCCTGATGGAAAGATGCTGGAGCCATGGGGATTGTGCGGCATAGGATAGGCAATGCATGAAACCGTTTCCGTCAACTTTGTGGGGGGTTTTAGAGAGTACGAGCTCCCCCTCGAGTTTAGTCATCTCTCCGAGAAGTGCCATCTAAACCGAAAGGTTAACGAGTCTCATAGGGGGTATACATTACTTACGAGGAGTGCAGTTTTTCCGCTAGCCGTGGGTCCTGCGGTGCAGAGGGGTAAACGTCATGAAAACAGTATGTAGGGGAGCACACCATACCGGTGACGACGGTCAATTGTCCACCAGGGAAGATAACAGAAATGTCCCTCAGCTCAAATCTACGCTCCAGGGCGGCGTCAGTCAGGGTTGAGGCGGTATCTGAGTCTGCGTTTGAAGATCTTGATTTGGCAACCTTTCCCTTGTCCTTGTCCTTCTCCTCAACCTCGTTCCACTTGAACGAGCCTTTGATAATACCGAGACCCTCTTTGCCGCTGTATCCCTCGGCGCCTTCTTTGAGGCTCGACACCTGCTCGTCGACTTCATCTTCATCAATGTACCCTTGAATACGGTCCAAAGCGACCTTCGTCTGCATCATAAACACAATCCAGGTAGGGATGACATTCAAGGGGGCGCGGACCATGGCGAACAAAGAGATGGCAGTGAAGGCAACGCTGACTGTGAGTTGGTTACCGAGCCAGATGTAAGACGCGAAGGAGACAACGGAGACGAGGATGGGTGCCAAAGTCCAAATCGCGGAAAATAGGACAGAGTTGATACGCGATTTGACCAACCACGAGAGTTCCTTCTTCCTGGCGTCCATGGTTCGCTGGGTCCAACGGCCCTCCCAGGCAAAGAATTTGATGAACTTGATGGCGCCGAGAAGTTCGTTCAAAACGCCCATGCGTTTGTCGCGAGCGGCCAGGAGGCCCTTGGAAATTGAAATGGAACGTCGCGCCAAAAGCCTAAGGGGGAGTCAATCTGTGATGCGCCCACCCAGGGGGAGAGACGTACTGGTTCAGCGGCCAAAAGACAATGAGTACGATCAGCCCAGAAAACGCACTCCAACCCAGGAGCTTGTACAAGTACACGCCTGCGAGCGCGATTTCGAAAGGTGCGCCATAAATGAAATACATCCCAGAGACAAGAAAAGCGATCTGATTAGCATCCCCGGACATCATGTTGACGACTTTCCCGACGTCGGCGCTGGCCTTGGGATCATTGGCTTTTTCCGAATCCACCTCTTTGTCGTCTTTGCGAACGGTTCCGGAGAAGTCCTTCCTCTTGAGCGCTTTATCGTAAATCGAGGCCATAAGGAGGGTGCGGATCCTGACTTGAGCGCGACGACCGAACCACAGGTGCAGACAATCGGTCTCTGCCTACAATGTGCTGATCAGTGAGAAATCGCATGCAGCGCGGTTCCTGTTGCATACCTTCAGCAGTGTGGTGAAAAAGGCGGCAAATGCGTAGATGTACGCTTTTGCCCGGTTCTCTGGAGTGGGATTATCGATTGCAGAGAGGATCCTCTGGAGGAAGAACGGGCCGGCGTAGGTGAAAGTGACACTGACGAGCGTCAGGAGGAAATCCCAAATCATGTCACCAGAGTTGGCAGTCCAGAGTTTCCAAACAATGTGGGCGTGGCCGAGGTCTTTGAACAACGAAGTGAGCGGGCGGGAGGAGAGTGTCGGGCTTAACTTCCATACATCGTCCTCGTTTAAGGTGTTGTAGGTACCTTTCCTGATGAGAGGGACGACCCAGTGGAAGGAGATCCAATCCCAGAGGGTGCAATAATCTTCAGGTGACACGCTCTTGCCGACGTCATCCTTGTTGATTCTCGTGCTCGGGACGGCAAACGGCATGTTCAACACGATGGCGAGGAGGGCGGTGAGCACGGACAGGTTGATAACACGTGCCCCCAACGCCACCCGGGAGGGTAACGGGAGTTGGTAAACACTGTGATCGAAGAATAATCCGCCCAAAATGGTGAGTCCTGTTATGAGATGAGCGAGGTAGAGGGCGAAGAGGTCGTAGTAGACGGTTTGGGATGACCATATGATTGGGCGAAGGGACGCGTACAACCACGTCCCGGCGGTGATGATGGGTAGGATCCCGTCCCAAGGTTTGGCGTGAATGGCGAATGAATATGAGCCAAGTCCCAACCACACGAGGACCTGGAGTAGCCCCAAACCGGAGAGTGCAATGGTCCGGAAAACGGAGGTGACGGATTTGGCGGAAGTGGAGTAGTCCGCAGGGCTACTCTTTTTGTTGTCGTGTGCGGCTTCGAAGGCTTCAGCTTCTTCGAGAGTGAGAGAGTTTCTGAACGGGCGGGAGGCCTTCTGCCAGAGGGAACGGGCCCATCCCGGAACTGGGATGAGGGTTGCGCAAAAGAGGATAACGAAGGCGGATGGAAGGATACAGGCCCACAGCTCCCTGACAAATGGGTCCCCGAGGTCGAGGAGGTTGGTGCCCATCGCTTAGGATACCGAGCGTCGACAACCAGCTGGTAGGTGTGGATGAGGGAGTTGTGATCCTGCGCGTGATCGGCGAGGGGCGGTAGCAAATAACCCAAAATAGTCCGCCATCCCCCAGTGTCGAACCGACATCAATCCCACCGATCACTCCTGGCCCTTCTGCTCTAGAGTAAAATCTATAGTGGTCGCCTCTACTGTGAATATCTAGGGTGGGGAGGGGATCGCAAAACGGGGGTGAAGGATAAGCAATCAAAACTCCACACCACACTCCGAAAGGAGGGAAATGTCCAACTCGGAAGTCCGGAAATACTCGGGAATTGTTCCATGGTAAGGACAACTCCCTCACCTAGGCTAATGGTGTTGACGGGGCCCTCTGGACCTCCGTGAGCAACAATATCTATCCCCCACCCCAGTGGGTAACCAGGGACCCACCTCACGGGTCCGACCTCGAGGGCGACTCGCGAGGGGACTGTGAACCTTGATAACCTTGATCTCGGATGATCCACCGGGTCAGATCCCCCAACCACAACGCCCTGCAGATAGGTGGGTTCGCAGCAGAAACCATGTAATGTGTGGGGAAGTCTCTAGACTCTCTAGGGGGATGCGGACTATCTTGGGCGGTTGAAACCCCACGGCCTTGTGTCATCGTCTCCCTCCATCTAATTATGGCGGGGGCGGAGGGTGGCGGGATCAGTCAGTCGTGGGCGATCCCGGATAGCGACCCTGGTGGGATCCAGCCACACGGTTTTCTGTGATTCCGAAGGGAACGGGGAGCTGTCCGACTTTCTGTTCGAGGGAGGATTCCAAAGCTTCAATAGCGCACGGGGTCGGACAACGCTACAGCTCTTCGCCCCCAGCGACTCTTGGTATGATGAAACACACGTCCGGAACGGACGGGAGTTCCATAAATCGTTCGAGAAACTTGGACCGCACCGCTATGATAGTACTGCACCGTTCAACGGTCACTTTGGCATCCGAGTACTGGGCAAACATCGTCTTCTTCGGAGTGACGAGACCGACGGCGACCACGACCGGCAACCACCGATACAATGTACTTCTTTCTCCACCATCAGAGTAAAGGCTCGTACTATTTCGCGACAACCTTTTCCATCCGGAACATTCGTCTGTGGGTACGATCAGGCCGCATCCCACACGGTGCTGCGGAAGACCGTAAATCCTGTCTCTTTTCCTGGTCAGTAACCTTTTCTCTGCGTCGGGTCTCAATATATCGCCCACCTCAGATTACGGATGGCGGCCCCCACCCCCGTGCTCCTGATTCCCCCTTCTACAAGCCCACTCGGCGTCCACAACGCGTTTCATGTTATCGGCCAACCATAACGTAAAAATTCATGTTGAGCAGCTTGTAGGGCCTTTCCACTGCCCCCGCCTGAGCCTTGTTTAGACCACCGAAAGCCCTTCCGACCATCAGAACTTGTTTTTTCGTGGCGTGCCCTAGCCCGTGGGTAATTCTGGATACGCCCAAATTAAAATCGCGAATACAACCACCACCCGCGCACCGCCCCGACGTTCAGTGCCGAGCGTATCTGGATACCGAATTCTTCGTGCTCTGGGGCGCGCCCTTATTCGGGAGTTGCTCGATTACAGTCTGTGGGCTCGCTTATGTGTGCCCTCGGACCAGGATCCTCGGAATGATATGGAACCTGATTCATTCTGCGTCCCGAATTCAATCACAGCCCTCATGGGGTCGATCAACTATTCGATATCGAACTTCCACACTTCCCATGGATTCACCCTGGGTTCACCATTTCCACATATCATAGACCGGGCTCAATCGCTGCACCCTCCTAAGTAGTATAAAAGCGACCGGTCTTGTCCACAAAATCACCACTCCAGTCCCCACACTTACCTCGGACATCATGACACACTCCACCCTCGCCGATGTCGGTCGCCTTAACTCTGCCAACGTTGCCAGGGCGCGGACCGACCAAGCTTTCGCCAAGGCAAAGGTACCGCAGTCTACAGCTTCATGTTGTCCATGACACTGAAATTATGCAGGTCAATGGCACCGGGACTGTTGACGGGGTTCTCGATAACGACGGGCTCACCGTGGCTCTGCGTTCCCCAGATCACAGCTGTACATTCCGGGAGCAATTCTGCGTCAGATTCAACCCACAGGAGTTACCAAAGATAGGCAGCGTTCCCGACCACACCAACAGATTCTGTGACGTTTCGCCGGGCGAGACCAGTGAAGGTCTCCCAGTCGTGATCGAATCTCACCGGTGCTACACGGCTGACTCGCAGGGCAACGCCCCCACTCTCAAGGCACGGTCAAATATTCACTTCTCTGTTTGACATTTAATTGACCGCTCGAATGCAGAGATTCTACCGTCATGCCTTCGTCTGCGGTAGCCTGTCTCACGCAAACATCGTCCCTTTTCTTGGCATCTTCTCCAGTAATAAGTTCCCCTACGCCTGTGTTTTCGAATCGATCGGTAAAGGGAACCTCGCTCAATACCTCGCAAACAACCCCGATGCCCCAAGGTTGAAGTTGGTGCGAAACCATATTTCCTCCCGTCGTTGTTCCTATGCTAACCACGTTACATCGGGACATCAGTTGATGGAGGTTGCTCGTGGTCTTCATCACATCCACGACTTGAATATCGTCCACGGTAGCATCAGAAGCGTGCGGCTGTTCCGTTCTCAGTGGCCGTGCTGTACTCACTATAGTTCCAGAAAAACGTCCGCATCGATGACCGCGGAACTGCCCGAATTGCAGGGTTCGCCTCCGCGACCATTATCCTACAGCCCGACATTACGTTAGAAGATATCGATGGGTCCGTTGAATCCAACGTTTCGCGGTGGTGCAGCCCCGAAATCCTACACCCTGGGGGTTTCGGATTAGCCAAAGCAAAACTCACCAAGGCTGGTGACATATACGCCTTCGGCATGTTAGCCTATGAAGTAGGTTCCATTGTTCTGAATAGCACCTCGATGTTGCTCAATCGGCGCCTAGGTTTTCTCTGGCCGGGTGCCGTTCCACGACAGGGCGGATACAGCCGTCGTGGTCACTGTTATCTCCACGGATGAGCGTCCCTCTCGCCCTGCTCACCAACAACTGTCCGATCAGCTGTGGAAGATAATCGAGAGGTGCTGGCGAAAGGACCCATCGGAACGTCCTGCTATCCAAGAAGTCATCACTCTCTTAGAGAAATCTTGTCGCGTCTAGTCGTAGCAATAGCTTATACCATAATTTTTATCCCCCTCTCGGAGTCCTCTCGTCTATCTATATAATGACTCGCGTCCAACTGACCTTGGTTGGGCTCCCTGTAGGACCTTGTTGGAAAACGAGGTGGTGTCATTGAGTAAAAATTCAGGTCAGCCAGTGGTCGTATTTCATAAACGCGCAATGTTGGTGGGTCCGACTCATCGGAGACGACGGAGGCTACCGAGCGATCGGTCAGTTCGCTTTGCTTCACAGCCCGCCACCAACCAAGCCGAGGAACCGTGCGCTCCGACCAAAGGGAATTATACTCACGGAAACTGATTCATGGTATGGATAAGTCGACTTTGGGAATGACACCTCCCCTAGAGCTATGTGGATACACGTAATACAACGCAATCGTGGAACATTCGAGAGGAGAGGACCCGAGTACATGGTCGTGCTGTCCGCGACCGCCGTAGAGGAGCGATTTTGGCCCCCGGGTTAGATTCATGGGGCTACGCAGAGCAGTCCGTCAGATTTTGGATATTATTCCTGGCTACCGCTCTGTAATCACCAGGATAAGAAGTGATCGATGTGCCGCAAAGTGGGCATTCTCCAAAGCCAACAGCAATCAGCACTGGCAAAAGGAAAGTGATCATAGGAAGGTACACTACCCCTTCCGTTGTAGACGACATGGTCGGTACTACGGATGACATTGGATCAGGACGAAGATGAACATCAGGTGGATGCCAGTGGGCCAGTAGAATGATGGTCAGTTAGAAGCAGTAGCCTGAGCGTTCATTTTCCAAGTGCTTGTGTGTGTATGTGGGGTAGTTCCGTATCAAGTCGTAGCGATAGGAGCTCGTGAACTTATTCATCACAATGCGTCAATGTCACGATCCACGACCAGCTTCCAGCTGCCCTTCGCTCCTGGGACAAAGGGCTTCATATAAGGAGCCGGATTGAACGCGACAGCATGGACACTTCCGCGGCACACATGAGATCGTGGTTGCGGTCGTGGCAGCGCGCAAGGTTCAACCTTTTCCGGTCCTGAGTGAAGGTCACCGACTACGGGACATCCCCCTGAACCGCGGTCCGGTGCCATCGCAGGATCACCATGCGAACCAGGTCGAAGGCTGCGAGGTTTGGTTATGGTCGCCAAATCAGGACGGAATCGAACGCGATCGATTTGGAGTCGGAGCGTTTTCTTGGAGACTGGCCGTTCTACATGCTAGGCGATACCGTTAGGAGACCCTCTGGTGTCAGGTGAGAGGCGTGGGTGAGGACCTGGGCGACTTCTGGATGGGAGGATGAATTGACACAGGATGATATCTGTATGTACACGATTGGGTTGATAACGGACTACAACTCGTGGCGTGAGGGTGAGAACGTCGTCAAAAGGCCCCAGTTGGGGAAATAGACGGGGGGAGGGAAAAGAGGAGCAAGGTAACCGCCCAAACGGTCAAGCCCGGGTCCCGGACGCAAGACAACAACGGGATCACTGTGTTTTCTCTTTCTCTTGCGCAGGGGGATCTCTCAGCCTGATCACAGCCACGGTAACGTTGTCGTTCGAGTATCTGGCTTTGGCGTATTTGACGAGCTCTTCCACCGCCTCTTTTGGGCTCTTGATGTATCGTACGTGGTCAATGGCTTCCTTGTCTTCCGCAATATCCCACAACTAGGGCAAATAGGTAGCACGCGTTAGCCGTGCCGACAGTGTATGTTGTGGGTGATGATCGAACTTACCCCGTCACAAGCCAAGATAACAAATTCGTCCTCGTCATATAACTCCGTCTCGGTCGTGTACGGTGATCCAACCACGAATTCTTTCATGGAAGAGTCACCCAAACTCCGGGTAACAGCTAACACGCCGTTAACTCTTCCGCTCATAACGAAGCCGCCGGCATCCATGATCCGTTTCGCCTCCTGCTTATCCGAGCCTTTGTGATCGTAGGTCAACCTAATCGCCTTGCCACCTCGGCACAGCACTCCGCGGGCGTCACCCGCGTTTGCGCAGTAAAGGACCCGGCGAAGATTGGGATCGGTAGGCGTGAAAGTATTCAGAGGAGCGACCGTGTTCGATGTGATGGAATTGCTAGAGCCGACAGAGGAGTGGGACAGGGACTTTAAAGCGTTCTTGATCCTGCTCCGCCTTCGAGATTTCTTCTCTTTGTCGTCTGATGGACTTTCGGTACCGCTATCTTCGACCGCATTGTCGGCGTTGAAGTTGGGTTTCGTGGGTGTGGGAGAGACTGGGGATGGTGTGGTCGTGCGCTCGGGGGAGGCAGGGGTAGTCACATCAGAACTATAGTTTTCAAGGAAAGATTGCTTTCCATCTAGGTCCTCGATCCGCAGAAAGGCAGTGACTGCTGTGCAACCGGAATGCATCTTCCCATCAGCATCTTCAGCCAGTTTAGATAAGTGGGAGTCGACGTCGTGGAACGTCTGGTTGAGGATATCAGGGATGGACAAGGTAGGGTTGCTCTTCATCGCCTTCTGGAGGTACTGGAGCAGTGGCGCGGATGGGGGGGCACGATCGTATCCACCAGTGAGGTCAGCTCTCCAGCATGCCTCCCTGGTGACGGAGGTGGGCGTACCTCATGGAAGTGTTGACCACACCACTCTGCAGCGTGTTTGCCCGCGTGACCGTCAAAGACGGCGAAAAACCCCTGTCCGTGGATTTGGTTGAACGGAGCGATGAGAGCATGGGAATCTTCCATGAATCTTCTTGGGCCTTGAGTATGAGCGACTGCACACGAATACTTGACATATTGGGGCCAATGTAGGGGTGGAGCCTACGGGGAAGGTTGATCTGTCAGTGGGCCAATCGGGGGGAGGACTGATGGTTGTGATCGTGTACCGTTTGGCCATCATAGGGCTGGGAGACCTGAACGATGCCCACGGGAGGCGAGGTGTCTTTCGGGGGCATGATTGGGAGGGAGACGAGGGAAAGATGGAGGCTACTTGGAGAAAGATGATGAGGGAGAAAAGGAAGCGAGATCGCAAAAGTGGGTGGCAGTGATCTCCACTCACCGTCGTCTCCGTTCGGATGAGGCTAATTGGCGTGAAATGCACGTGGTTAGCTCTGTCCTCTCCCATTTCAGAAAATTACCTTCTGTCGATATCTCTGGCATCTGGTGCACAGAGAACGGCCCGGGGCGACAGGAAACACAAGCTCTGATTACTGTGGAGCGACTGGTGATCACTCGCACAGTGACTACGTCAGCCCCATGCATTACCAATTCTACTCTCCGTCAGAGGGAAACCTCGAGGGAAAAATTCTCATCGTCGTGAGTGAGAAGTAGTTCCCTGGACCTGCAAGCCTAAACGAGACCGCCAGCCTGTCGTTTCGACCGCCAATGTTGGCCAACTGGCCGCTGATCTTATCATATCCTCCCTAGATCTCCACCGGATCGGCATCTTCGACCCAAGAGATGTCGTCCCCGTAGTTGGCGCCAGGGAAGACACCGAACCCGGGGTCACTACCCCGCTCGAACGTAGCTTCTCGTCCCCCAGCTCCTATCTATTTTACGCTCACCCTCCTAGTCTATGGCAGCCATGAAACAAACGCCGTCGTGATTCAGCAAAGGGCCCCAGTGCTCAAGGTATTGCGACACTCTATGAAACTGACCATTTCCTGACAACCCTGACCCCAGAGTTGCAAGGATGAATTCATCTCCAACTTACACGGTTTCATCCAATCTTCCCGGTTTTCCGCGGTGGTATTCCTCTCGGGGGTGGACACCTCTAATAGGACAGACGGGCAAATGTCGTACGTTTTCCCCTCGACTATTTTATTAGGCTCGTCAATGTAACCTATTCCAAGGGCACCAACGTACAAAATCGTTCCCCCAGGAACCCCGTTATGGGACTCCTCCCCCCTCGAAACATTTACCCAACTTGCCCTCCCAACGTACATCTCTGTCTCCCAACAGCCATTCTCTCATCTGCAGGAAGGGAGGATTAAGGAGGCAGTACCATTCATACCCGGAGGTGGTCTTACACGTCGCATCTTGTCGTCTTTCCCGCAAGGGTGGCCAACACCTACCCTGTCCCTCCTGCAGTTCGTCTTTGAAGGGGATAACAGAGCAGATGCACAGTTCCTTGCTTCTGTGGTTTCCAAACTTTTCGATGGACCCTCTACGGAGAATGGGGCGAGCACTGTTGAATGGAAACAACCAAGGAGTTGGAATGGTGGTCTGTTTGGAACACCGCATGATCAGACTCTTTATGGCTGAGTTACAACAAAGTGCTGGTTTCAGTTCTATTTGGTTATGACCTGTGTCGTTTTGTATTCAGTTTGGATCTTCTTTCATGCACTGTGACGCTCGTGGTAGCCAGTCCTTCGGACAATTAGCTGTTTGGGCAGGGTAAGTTGCACAACCACCACCGTAGTTGACAACTGATCGCGTAAAGGCCAACGCCATTCAAGTTTCATACGGTCTGCTTCGTCGAGCGGTGTTCCTCACCACTCAGGTTTAAGTTCACAGCGCGCGGATACGATGATCACAAGTACTCAGCCGCACACGGGTCTCCCTAAAGGCAGGCAAGCCAGTGATCTTCTGTTCGAGCGAGGTTCGCACCACGGAATTGGATCCGGGCACACTGCAACAGCGAGCTGGTCCGTGGACCTTTCATAGCTGTCGCATATTTTGCGGGGTTAGTCGATTTGAGCCACACCCATGACGTGTGTTAACCTCCTCCGCCTTGCACATCTTTTGATCCACTCCATACCACAAACGGACGCACACGAGGACGAACACATATCGGCAGAGCCAGTTAAAATATGGTAATATCTGCGGCGAGCCGGAATGTCGGGTTGAGTGATGTACGCGTTCGCTCGGGAGCCCAGAAAATAACGGGGCATTAAAACACCACGACTCCAGATGCCCAGTCGGTTGTATGGAGGAGATGCGTGCACTTTCGTCGGGCAGACCACCGTGACTGGGTGGTGAAAGAATAAGGAGCTCGATATCAATCACTTCCGCGGTGGGGGCATCGTATCCTCAACCGCCTCTGCTTGCTGGTGATACGCCTAAATCCGTCCCGGGGAATGGAAAGGCTACTCAGAAAAGTCACTGAAAGTTCCTTTCTGGTGTGGCATTTCATTCCCATCTAATCCTAGAGTAGCGAGGTCGCCTGTTTGTGCAAAGTATGGACGGTCGCCTGTTTCATCGATGTCGTCACCATACCACCATCACATCCACCTAAACTTCATGATAGTAGCATCGCCCAACCGCCCATGCGCCTGCACGCAAGCATGAGTAATGATCAGCTCATCTCTTTTCTACCCCACGAAACGCAATTGTTACTCGCTGCGCATGCAGTGTCTTTTGGCGACCGGTCCGTCTGCCACACCTGCAAGCGCTTGAACTAGCGCCTCAGCCTCCGTGAGTTGCGGTGGGTTTGCAAGTTCGGACCCGGGTGCTGAAACAGTTCAGTTTGGAATGAACACAGCGACGTAATTTTCGTAAAACCACCATGGACTTGTGGAACCTACATTCGTCCATAGTGAGTTGCGGGAGGAGGTGATACTTAAGGTCAGTCGTTTGATTCGAGTCTGAGACCGCCCCTCGTAGCCCACCAATATGCGCTACTCCGAAGGAGTCCTGGCCACCGAAGCGTGCTTCCGAGCCAGTTCTCCCACCCATTCGCTGGTCGATTCACTTTATAGGTTTGGTTGTGTCATGTTTCACAAAGTGGTCTACCCACGGGTGCGATCGCTGGCGGCCCGCCCACCACCCCCACCGTCTTTTCCGCCCATAATCCACAACCCCCTCTTTCCCGACGACGACACCATATGCCAGTATCACTTGAGTATGGCTCAGGAGCTTCGCTCGTCCTCTTCGCCGATCCCTCATCCGTTGGGGGAGGATGATGTACAGATAGTTGGGGAACGACCTGTCAGCGCCGGTGGATTCGCAGACATCTGGAGGGGGTTCCTAGACACTCGCCAAGTTGCGGTCAAGTCTTATCGGCGCTATTTATCCTTTGATCTCTCTCGGGTCTATCTGGTGAGTTTACATAGTCTCATCTCATGAAGCTCCAGCAGCTGAAACGTCATCTGCAGAGAATTTCTCAGGAAGCCCTTGTGTGCAGCCGCCTCTCACACCGACACATCGTGTCATTCATCGGGATTTATAGCACCACAATGCACCCGTTTTCTCTTGTATTTGACTTTGCAGGACATCTCGATCTCAGGCAATATCTGGGGACCCACCCGACGGCTAGGAGACTGGAGCTGGTAAGCTTCCATTCTTCCGAGATCTCCTAGATCTTCCAACCTGACGATACTTCTTGATCACAAGCTAGCTGGCATCGCTCGGGGATTGAATCACATGCATGATCTCGAGATCGTCCACGGGGGCCTCAATATTGTGAGGTCACCCCCACGTTTTTGCCACCCGTGTCACATGTTCACCTCACTGTAGGAAAATATCTTGGTGGACCTCAGCGGGACCGCACGTATCGCGGGGCTTGGGTCAGCGTATGTTCTCGGATACGCAACCGCCCAGCCGGAGACGAAAGTCAAGGAGCCGTGCCGAGGGAGTGCACCAGAATTGATGCATCCCGAAGAGTTCGGGTTATCTCATCCACACACCACCAAGGCTAGTGACATTTACGCGTTCGGTGTGCTCGCATGGGAGGTAAGAGTTTTCACAAAGCGTCCCAGATCACTCGTTGGAACAACCTCTCTAGGTTTTCACGGGACGCCCTATCTTTTCCGATGATCTCGCCATTGCCGCTGCGTACAAGATGTGGAAGTGTGCCCAACCGCCACGTCCCGACCATCCTGAGGTTTCTGATAGGGTGTGGGAGATGATAAAACAGTGTTGGGAGAGAGTACCGTCAAAACGCCCGAGGATCTGGGAGGTCGTTCGCACTCTGGAGGTGGGGGCAGCTGGATTCCGTGATCCCCTTTAATCGCCAACGCCAGAAAAAACCGGCGCCCATCTCACCGTGTACAGTAAATTATTTCTGTCCTTGCTTCAACCTCTGAAGCCATAACTTACCATGTAGATTTCCCCTTTCTTTTCTGTGCCCATCGATCCTCCCACGTTCCCGTAGCTTATTTACCTACTCCTATCAATGCTAACGTCAATGTTCAACTGTTATTGTAATTTGTACCAGTAAATAATAACAGACCGGGCTGGCCCGAGATATTGTAACACCCCCGTGTAGTTTCCTTCACTTGAACGATCTGATCCTATCTCTGACCGGCTTTGTTGGGGAATGGGTCGGCAATGCGGGAAACACGTACCCCATTGAGTAGGGAGCACGGGAAAACTGGGCCAGGTGGATATTAAAAGAGGGGTATATTTCCACCAAGCCAAGATAGAAACATAACGAGCCGAACGTGATGACAGAGCTGCCAAGAACGGGGGTGGTCGGTAGATGCGGCTCGACAACCATCCCGTCAAGAAGACTTGAGCTTTGTGCTTCCGGCACTTCGTCTATACACCCTCCTCCGCTGTTTTGCCATGTGTAGCATCATTACGAGAAGGCCTGACGAACCGCAGGTCGGCATTTGGGAGTAGGCTTAAGCGAGAATACGCACCTGGCCACCATGCGATAAACATAACCCCTCTGAAACAATCCCAAACGTTCCAAGATCCGTTTTTGAATCCCTCGAGTGGGTTGGCCGCCGGGAGGGAAGAGAGGATTAACAACGCCTCACTGGAGGCGCCAAGAGGGTAGAGAAGGTAGAAGGTGGTGTACCGCAGGTATACCAAAACGCCCGGGACCGTATTTCGAGTCAGCGAAAGCGCGTAGAAGGCGTAACGGATTACTTCTGTCGTGGACCAGGCGAGGACCATGGTCGAGTAAAGCGCGTTGTAACGCGACTGAAAATGGGACACGTGAAAGGTCTGTGGTAGGACTTAGAAACTGCCAACACACCTGTTCATACCTCTGCGTGACACCCCAGACGAGGAACAACCGACTGTACACCTGGATTACAACGGTAGGTAGGGGGCTCTTCACTAAGCCGACGATAGAGTGGACGATTTCGAGGGCAGCAGCGGTCTGGACAACAGCCACGGTACCTCCGACGACATCGTACGTCGTGATCATCCTATTGTAGACGTCTAAGAGCTGAAGTGGGATCATGGTGGCGATCAAGGTATTGTTGGACGGGGTGAGCAAGCCTTTTGTCTCCCTGATGAGTTTCTCAATGAGTTCGCGGAGTTGTTCAATGAGAGCTTGGAATGAGAAAGCCGAGGCACCCCCAGGAGTTGAGCCGAAAATTTCAGGGAGGGGGATGTCGGTGAGGTGGAGGTATGTCGTGAGAAGGACGTAGCCCCATCCGAGGCACGAGAGCGTGTTGTACAATATCAAGTAGTAATTCGTGGCAGGTGCTAGAGCCCGTGTCCGTTTAATGCGGGGGCAAGAAGGATTGCGGGAGCAACTTACAGGGCTGTTTTGCGGCGGGGGGTTTCTTGGCCATGGTTGTGGCAAGAGAAGGAATAGGTTGTGACAACAGTCGATCAAAAATCCGATTTTCGTCTGGAGGCACTCATCTGAAGGTAATTACACGAAATGGCGTACGTAAAGTAACTAAGGCCGTTTGTCATCCTTTTCTTTGTCCTTCTGCTTATTCTCCGTTGACGGAGCAGTGAGACGGGACGGCTGGATAGCGGGAGGGTTTGTGGTCAAATGAGGAGGGAGATTAACTTGAGGGGGTGGCTGAGGGAGATGACCGTTGGCGTTCGCGAGAAGTTGGGCTTGGCTGAGGGCCTGACGAAGAGCAGCGTTCTCAATGCGCAACTGGTCGACGAGGGCGCGACATTCCTCCCAACGCCTGTTTGCTTCGTCTGCGGATGCGAGGGCGGAATCCAAGAGTTGGGAACGAGATTCAAGGGCCCTCACATGACTGTCGGGTTTTGGCATCGGCATCTGTAAGTCAAGGGGGAGATCGGGAACTCACGCATCTCGCCGCTCGCGAAAGGCTCGCTGGGCTTTGCGGTTTTGCTCGGCACGTTTGCTCTGTGCGAGGGCCCTTCCGGCCTTTGGGGTCTCTCCGTCCTCATCCGAGGGTGATTTTGGAGTCTGATCTGGCTGTTGGATGTTCGAAGGGGATGGAACGGTGACAGCGCCGGGGACGGACATGTTCGGGATAGTTGACGGTAGGCCACCCGGAGAGTAGTCGACAGGGCCAAATGGGAACTGAGAGATATGGTGGAGGTGGGGATGAATCATCGGATGGGCTAGTTGGTGATCAACCAGCGTGGGGGTATCGGCGACCTTCCGCTTCTTGGAGGCTCGACCTGTCGTCGTCGTCGTCGTCACCGTCGGCGCAGGATCTTTCAGTCGGAGGGTGTGCATCGGAGGTGGAGAGTGAAAGACACCATTGTGCCCCTGCTCTCCTTCTCCAGTCGTCGTAGCAGTATACTGGGCTGGATTACCAATAATTAGTCAGCACCATCCACCATCCACCGTCCCCAATGCAAGCATTCCCATAGAGAAAGGCAAAACAAATAAAAAGAGAACAAAATGCAAAAACAGGCCCACCTTGCATAGTATCGCCCTCTTCTCTTCCAGATTATCGTCCCCGGTTCCCTCTGTCTTATTTAAATCGCTTGAGGGGGAGAGCACACAAAGGGTGGTATTGCCTTATTCGGATTGCTGAGTCAGCCACGTGGCTTTCGTAGTCTCACTACACTTTGGTTTTATTACCGTGGGAATCCCCGCCGCCGCGAATTCGTCGTCCCCTCCTTCCGCTCTCGCTCCCCCACCCGTTCCCAGTCGTTTTCGGTGGCCGTCCCGTCCGCTGCTGTACGTGTAAACAAATGGCCTCGGAGTCCAAAGAGTCTACAAACCCCGTCCGTCCTTTTTTCTCGACTCTTTGATACCAGTTTTTACTCATCTTGATCCAGAAGGGGAAGCAAGCCGAACAACCCGTGACAAACGTCGAGGACACCCCCCATTCCGAACCCGAGCAGTCTGTCCCAGACCCCTCCGACGCTTCTCCGCCCAGCCAACCTTCCACCCAACAACAGCCAGGGCCGGACCCTGTTCAGCAACCAACTACGACGCCGACGACGACCGCGACGACGACTAATGCCACACCCAAGCTGACTGCTTCAACGGATAATACTGCTGGGGAGAAGCACGCAGCGGATGAGAAGGACAAGGGTTCTCTCTCTACCTCCGCTGGAACGCGGACCCATTCTGCCCTCAAGGGCAACAAATCTTCTTCTGAAGCTGCCCTGTCCGCTTCAGACGCCACCGCCACCTCTCCTGTCAAGCACGAAAAACCTCCCAAATCCCAGACCAAGCAGTCATTCCTAAACAAACTCGTTCGGGTCCTCATTCCATGCGTTACCACTTCAAGTCGTGCTCATGACATTGAGCTTCCTGGTGATGCCCAGCCAACCTCAACCGACCCAGCTGCCAAGGAGAAGCACGGGTCCGTAGGCACGGTCGGAGATCCATCGTCCTCGATGCAGAATGGCCGCACCTCTGAACCCGCACAGTCATCCCACCAAACCGGTGACCCCCCGACCTCGTCAACGGTGGTCTCCCCACAACTCGTCCCCCGGCCTGATACCCTCCCGCAACCGCCCAAGGACGCGACTTCAGTTGACCCCGCGACTGCTAACGACGTCACCGTCATCTCGACACCTAAGACTTCGTCCGTTGCTGAGCGGGAGAAGATGACTTCAGGGGGCGTCCAGGCGCCGGGGTCCAAAGGGGATGATATTGTGCACACCCGTACGCACTCACAAGACTCTGGTGATGAGTCTGATGCTACGACGACTTTCACAGAGGAAGACGAAGAGGAGGAAAATGTTATCGACGATTTGGAGGACGAAGAAGAACGGCTAATCATGAACGGCGGAGTGGGTATCCCTATTGGACCCGTGAGTTATCTGTTCCATCGTCGCATTTTTATACCCAATCGAGCAACCGCAGGATGGTGTCCCACGACCCCTGTTACCTCCCCTCGCCCCTCAACATGCTGGCCGTAAATGTCTTGTTCTTGATCTCGATGAGACATTGCTCCACAGTAGCTTCAAGGTCCGTTTTCATCTCTGCCCTTTTTCGAAAAGCTCACGCTCCGCACAGTCTATCCAACATGCGGACTACGTCGTCCCGGTGGAAATTGAGTACCACTGGCATAATGTTTACGTGATCAAACGCCCCGGCGTCGACAATTTCCTCAAGAAGATGGGAGAGCTGTATGAGATTGTAGTCTTCACTGCAAGTTTGAGCAAGGTACCGTCACCTTATGCTGATTTGGAGTCATAACTGATAAGATGTCAACGCGGAACAGTACGCCGATCCCGTTCTCGATAAACTCGACATACATCGGGTTGTATCTCACCGGCTATTCCGAGAGAGCTGTTACAATCACAAGGGAAATTACGTCAAGGTCAGTTCCATTCCGTGACTACCCTGTTTCTCAATCTCAGGCCCTTGATTCCCAGGACTTGTCACAGCTTGGTCGGCCAATGTCGGATACTATTATCCTCGATAACTCCCCGGCTTCGTACATCTTCCATCCCAACAACGCTGTGCCGGTCTCATCCTGGTTCAACGACCCTCACGATACCGAACTCACAGACCTTTGTCCGTTTTTGACTGATCTGAGGACTGTAGACGACGTCAGAGCTGTTTTGGATGGTGGATTATAGTTCCTTTGTGTATAGAGAGGTTCACATCGCCCTGACCCGTCAAGGCGATCCAACGTCAATCGTGTGGTCGTAGGCTGTCCCTCTGATTCCTCCGATAATTCAACCCTGACCGTTCCGCCCCCTCACACCACCTCTCCCCTCTCTCCGCTGTCCAAGATTGCACACATCTACCCACATACATCCACCCTTACATCTCATGAATGGAACGCTCTTTATTCTGTGATTTCATTCTGTGTTCTTCCATACCGTCTCCGACCCTGGTATACACGGCCATCATCCAGTCAGCAGTTTCTCCGTGTTCGCTCCTCGTTTCTTCTCAACTAGCTCTAGCTTCCTGATACCCTTCCTGGGCTTGCGTGCCGATTTCCTTCCCCTCTCCATGTGTTGTTCATATACATAGTACCTAGCAATCATCCGTTTTCACACCTCTCTTCACCTCTTCTCGTTGCACATAAGCTGGTGGTACCCCTCGCTTTCCCTGTCGTTTCGATTTCGTTGTCCCCTCCTAAAAGCTGTGTCTTAGCTTCGCTTTGTCGTTGTTGAAACATCACCTCTCCACACTCCTTTCTTTTTTTCTTTTCTTTTCCCGTGTCACCTCCCTGTGTCAGAATTGGCTTCATCCCCCGAATTGTTATTCCCCGGCTGTTAACGTTTAACTATGATTTTCTACACGTGATGGCATTCGATCTGGGATAGGGCGGAGAACGGACGCTGGAACGAGCACCACTAACTAACGACACCCACCATGCTCATTTGCGTTCCACGTCACGAATGAGAATCGCGAACTCCATGGTCCGGTCGGTCGCAGAGGCGTCCACCCATTACGTTCCCCTCACCAACCCGTAGTGGTGTAGTGGGGGTACACTTGCGCTCCGGATCGGAAAGAGGTTATAGCTTACATCAAGGATGTGCACATCATGCAGGGACCGAGAACAACGCCTTCGTCTAATCTGTTGAAACTTGAAGACAGAGGGGGTGAGGGCATTTGCACAGGCTTGAAGTCAATACCAGCTTTGCATTGTGCAGATCCATGTGGCAAATCACAAATCCGGACACATGAAGGAGACCCGAGGATGGACTGACATGAGAACGCCGAAACCAGTGGGGTCGCCTGCGTGGATCATAGGAGGGCGGGGGGCGCTACCGGGTGGCTGAAGAGTAACCAGCGGTTCGCGAATGTCCTTACCTGGTATCATGAGGCCGTTTGCATCAACACGTTATCCTCAGGCAACCCCAAACCGAAAGATCGTGGAGCACCCCGGAAAGTTACACCGACACCTCGAATCGGAACGTGCATGTATAACCCCCCGCCCCGGCGCCGCGGGGGTGTGGAAAGGAGATAGAGAGATTCTGTCAGTAGGAGGCAGAGTAATGTGGAACTGGGACGGGCTCGAGCTGGTCCTACCGGGAGCGGAACCAGCCAGCGACTCCATGTTGAAAAAACTTCGACGAGGTGTCTGCGGAGAGGGTTAGTCAACGCTGAGGAGTGTCGTCTGTCATAGAACTGAGTCGATGCCACTCGTGGGTGGGAGGAGCCCACTGGTCACCGGTCACCGGCTGCGTGCGTTATGGGGGGCCCTGGTGTAATCGTAGGCATAAGGCAGCCCTCCAGAAGTGACGAGTAGAGAGAGCCGATTCGAGAAGTCACCGAAGTCAGAGGAGATGTTCGGTTCGACGCTGCTTATCGTCGCTTGATCTCCAACTGTTCCCGCCAGCGCTAGGGAATGGATTGGGGGTGAAGTTTCTGTCGCACGAGAGCCTACGTCGATGCAGGAATGGGGCTTTTTTTTTTTTGCGCGGTTTTCAGTTCAGATACTGAAGAGGAATAGCAGCGGGGGTGACGGAGATCGGCGCGGCCTCAAGCGCTTGAGTGAGGGTCTCCTTCTCCCATCGTTCTCGGTTTTCTTTTTCTCTCCTCCCTCCTCCCTCCACGCCGTTGGCTGCGCGAGCGAAGTGAATCCGTCCCAGAGCCCCACAATTGCGCTCTCGAACAACCTGGTCAACCCCATAAATCGTCGTCCCGAGTCACCCGCCTCTGCCAGTCGGAAAGACGGAAGAGTGTTCCCCTTCACTTTCTGGTTGTTCATGTCCATCTCAGTCACCACCTTCACCCAATCGTCCTTTACCTCCCCCATCTATGCTCTCCTAGGTTTCCGTTCCATGGTATATGCCACCGTCTGGTTCGTTGCCGTTCTCGTATTCGGTCAGTCCGCCCGTTCCGTTTTTCTTGGCAAATACCCCCCGCACCACCCATTTCCCTTTTTTTAATCACTTGTATCCTCTCCTCTTATACTGGACAACTCTGCCGCCTTTCGTTACCCCATCGGTGGGGATCGGTCGGAATCATCGTTACTGACGCTGTTCCCGTTTCAGCGTACTTCACAAATCCCTCCGAGTCGTCGTTCCGCGCCTACCTCACAGAGCAATCCTTCCGACGCCACCTCACGCATCTTGGTGACTCTCCCGACCAAGATCGGGATCCGGATGCGTCTGGTCTCCACTATTCCTCGCGCCGTTCTACCGCCAACGGTCCCCATCCAGACTCCGTTCGTTCTCAAATTCATTTTGCGAACCGTGCGTCTGTGAGCTTGCGAACCCCGTTGCACGTTTACCACAATCTGGTCTTCTTCACCATTGCTTTTGTCGTGCCCCCCACCGAGACGGATTCCAAATCATCAGACTTCAACTTCCCAATTTTCGACCTATGGTTCATTGGCGTATTCGGTGGATGGTGGAGAGGCGGGCCCTTGTATTCATGGTGGGTGGATGCAGTTGTCAGGTCGAAAGATGAGGAAGGTGTTTCCCCGGGCGTTCTGAGTGTGAAAACTCTTGATAACCTGAACGAATACGATGGTGTGTGGATTGACACCCCCCACTGAGAGCAAATTCTCACCTTTTTAGGCGTTTCCGTTTTACCCCTCTCATCGTTCGAGGCCAAAAAAGCCCGCGGTTCGCCACCCAGGTTACGGAATCCGAGAGGCGAACCCTCCGACGGAGTTCAGAGAGTCCAGAGAATTTTACCCTCTCGTAGCACCACTCCTCCTCCTCTGCCAGCAACTGCCTCACTACCGCTCCACAACGTTCAACAATCTACATGTGTACCAGTACCCCAGCCATTTCATCCACTGGCTGTTAACCCCGTTGCCGCATCCCCTCCAAAGAACTTCGACCAGTCCCCCGTGGTATTGGATCTCTTGAACCAGATTTCGTCCACAAAGACCGAAGTGCAAGACCTTCATTCTCAAATCGCCGACTTCCATACCCATAGCTCTCATCAACGTGAGACACTCAACCGCGAACTAGAGGCCCATCGGGAGCGAAAGCGCCACGAGGAATTAACCAGAAGCGATCTCAAGTCTAGGACGAAGTCGCTAGAGGACTCCAAGAGGAACGCGGAAAGCGCAAAGAGGGACGCAGAGAGGAGGCTCAAGTCCGCTGAAACCAGGAGGGACGAGGTCGCGCGGAAGATCACTCACCTTCGTAACGAAATTACCAAGTCAAGGTCAAAACTTGGGGACGACCGCGAATGGATGGAAATCTTTCAGTTGGGTGGTGATAGCGTTGGTGGCCATGGGAAGGGGGGGCGGGTACACCTCGACGAGGAACTACAAAAGAGGAAGGCCGAGATGCAGGTCGTGGAAAACGTTATCACCGCCTTGACCGCTCGGGCTAATGAGCTCGAGGACGGGGTTGTGGAGGGGAAAGAGAGACTAAAGGTGGTTCTCGAGCGAGCACGCCGAGTCAGGCTTTCGCAACAATCGGAACAGGGTCGTAATCCCGTAATTTCTGCCAACCTCCCGACGGGCCTACGCAATCAGGATCGGGAGGATAATCTCTCCTGGCCTCCTGCTCAACCTTCCCCCACTTCTCCTGTCCCCACGTCAGATCAAGTCCAAGAGCCGGAACCCCGGAGTATGCAGAACGGACAACCTTCCCCGAGGCTTATGTCCCTCCCCGCGGGTTATTCTACTACCACGCTCACGGTGTCAGATGACCTGATCCACCCTGACCCCCTGGCCAAGTTCGCACCTTTCGATGATTCGACGTCTCTTGCAACCGCAGACGTGGAAATGTTGCAGTCCACGCTCCTGATTCCCAGTGGACTGATCAATTCCCTACCCGACGCAGCTCCAGATATGGACCTCTCCCGCTCCTTCAGAGCAGATACCGACCCATTCGTCATCCAATCTAATCGTGCTACCACAACGCGGCGGAAGAACGGTGGGGCAGGTGCGCACGAAACAACAAATGCCACAACCCCAAGATTTGTCGATGATTCCTCGTTCGAACCCACTATTGGCAACAAATATAGCAACGGATGGACCGTCAGCCATCTTAATTCCGACTTTCAGCCTGGCCTTAGGGAAGAATCGAATTTAGATCAACAGCGCGCGACACTGCGGACTGCTGTCCCACACCATTCGGCTTTGGATCCATTCTCATCCACCCCCAACCTCGTAGATCCCTCGAGGGATCTCGAGGTAACCCCCGCCCCCCGACGTTGGTTCTCGGTTAAGGAGAAGAAGAAACTGAACCCAGAGGCTGAGGCTTTCAACCTCCCGAACCCAAAGCCGTTCTTCAAGCCGACAGTTCCCACTTTCTTCTTTGACGCACTGAACCCCAGCAAGTTCGGGCCCGTCTCTTCCATAGGACCCGACAATTCCTCCAGTCGCCTCACCGAAAGTGTCGCCCATTCGTCCTTCTTTTCCAAAGCCTTTGCGCCGTCGCCTGCAGAGCGTGTTGCGTTGGGCGCAGGGAGGTTTCACGCAAGCCTGGAGAAACTCCCCAGCTTGAGCGATGTGCCGGGGAGTTTGCACACCTCTCCCGTCCTTTCTCACACAACCCCTAACAGCCATGGTGTCGTTACCGTGGCTCCCGGCAGTTCATTCGCGAAGTCGATGGCGTGGTTGAATTCTTTGCCGCGCAGGAAACCCAAGTTTAGCCCATGGGATGACGAGGAACATTGAACTCGTCAGCACGTTTTTGGCAAGCGAGTTTTTGGTAGTGGCGAGTTGATGTGTGGGTCAGTGGGGCCGCTGTGTTGTAGATTGTACTCCATTGGTGCTAGGGGCGTTCCACGTTCGTTGCGTCCTCGCCTGAAGCGTTTGAGTTGTAATAAATACTTGTGTTTACTTATTTATTGCTGGTATCCCGATTTCACTGGAAAGGCCTGCGTCGGGGCACGTGATAGGCTGACACAGTAAAAGATCGAGTCAAGCAGAGCCGAGATAAACTCTTTATCCATCATTAAAAGCGTCCCGATAGCGGCACGTAACTCTTCCTCCAACCATGTCCTTTCCTGCTCACGATCGTGCGTACGATATCTGAACATCGCACCGGTTAGCCCGCACTCACCTCGTTGGCTCTCAGTCTCTGCACCCTTCGACTTCCCCAAAGAGGAGGAGAAGGTTCTCAAGTTTTGGCGCGAAACCAACGCGTTCCAGACAAGCTTGAAGCTCTCGGAAGGTCGACCAGAGTATACATTCTATGACGGGCCCCCATTCGCCACCGGGCTTCCTCATTACGGGCATCTACTCGCGGGGACCATCAAGGTGCGTGAGGGACGCGATCGCAGAAAATGCGTAGTAAATATGTTGACCCAACTTCCAGGACATTGTCACCAGACATGCTCATGTGAGCGGGCACCACGTTTCCCGACGATTTGGCTGGGATACCCATGGGCTGCCTGTCGAGCACGAGATCGACAAACGTCTAGGAATCACAGGGAGGGAAGACGTCATGCGCATGGGGATCGACAAATACAACGCCGAGTGCCGTGGTATCGTCATGAGGTACGCAGGGGAATGGAGGTCTACCGTAGAACGAATGGGCAGATGGATCGATTTCGACAACGATTATAAGACGCTCAATCCAAGCTTTATGGAATCAGTTTGGTGGGCTTTCAGCCAGATGTTTCAAAGGGGGTTGGTATACCGGGGGCTGCGAGTCATGCCGTACTCTACTGGTTGCCTTACACCGCTTTCGAACTTTGAGGCCGGCCAGGATTACCGAGATGTCAATGCTCCCGCCGGTAAGTCCTATATCGAGGCGATCGGCCCTGTCTGACGTACCCCCAGTGACCGTATCTTTCCCGTTGGCCGATGACCCCTTAACATCGCTGCTTGCCTGGACAACAACCCCATGGACTCTTCCTTCCAATCTCGCACTCTGCGTTAATCCTAATTACACATATATCAAGATTGAGGATCAAGAGAGGAAACAGAACTTCATCTTACACGAGAATCTGCTACGTACGCTGTACAAAGATCCCAAGAAAGCCAAATTCAAGAAACTGGGTCAGTTCAAGGGTTCGGAAATGAAGGGGTGGTGTTATGTCCCTTTGTTCGACTACTTCGTGGAGAAGGTTGGACCGGATGTCAGCTATTTATGACGCGGCGCTCACTATTCATCACACAGTATGCGGCCAAGGCTTTTAGGGTTCTTGTCGATACCTATGTCACCGATGCCGACGGCACAGGTATTGTTCACCAAGCGCCCGCCTTCGGTGACGATGATCACCGTGTCCTGCTTGCACACGGTGTAATATCCGCAGAAGAAATGCCCCCTTGTCCAATTGACGACGGTGGAAGGTTTACGGATGAGGTACCGGATTTTGTTGGCCAACATGTCAAAGTAAGTACTCTGGGGTTCGCCGGCTCACAACGCCCTCCCTACTCACTGCTCGAAGGCCGCAGACAAGGAAATACAGAAGGTCCTGAAGGCCAAGGGCCGGTTGATTGTGCAATCAACTATCACTCACTCGTACCCCTTTTGTTGGAGGTGGGAGATCTCACAATACATCCATTGCACCAGTTATAACCCTAAATTCAGATCCGGAACGCCACTCATCTATCGTGCAATCCCCGTCTGGTTCATCCGCGTCCAGCCAATCGTTGACAAGCTGGTAGCGAACAATAACGAAACAAGATGGTTTGGAGCTCTTCCACCCTCGCCTTAGTCCACCTTTTTACCAACCGTAATAGGGTGCCACAATTTGTGGGGGAGGGAAGGTTCGGGAACTGGTTGGCGAATGCACGAGACTGGAATGTCTCACGGAACCGTTATTGGGGAACGCCCATCCCCCTCTGGGTCAGCGAAGATATGCAAGAGGTAACCCATGCTAGTAGTATGAGTGACAAGCTCTAACCGTCGTCGGTTCAGGTCGTCTGCGTTGGCTCCGTTAAAGAACTGGAGGAGTTGTCTGGCGTTACTGGGATCTCTGACCTTCATCGTGAAAGCATTGACCATATAACCATCCCTTCGAAGCAAGGAAGGGGGGTTCTCAAGCGCGTTGAGGAAGTTTTTGATTGTTGGTTTGAATCTGGAAGGTTAGTGCTCTCCCATCTACTCGCGGTTATCCATTACACCCACTATTCCTAGTATGCCATACGCACAGGTTCACTATCCGTTCGAAAACAAAGAAACCTTCGAGAGGAACTTCCCAGCGGACTTCATCTGCGAAGGGATCGACCAAACGCGTGGGTGGTTCTACACACTGCTAGTTTGTTCTACGCACCTCTTCGGGGCCGCCCCTTGGAAGAACGTGATCGTAACGGGTCTTGTACTTGCCGCGTAAGTCCTAAAGTCAATGAATCTCGAGAATCGCGGTGAACGAAGGCGTCATAGTGATGGGAAAAAGATGAGCAAAAGTCTCAAGAACTACCCTGACCCAAACATCGTTATTGACACGTATGGCGCTGATGCTACGAGGTTTGTCCATTATCCAGCGTAACCGAGCTGCCTTTATTCATTTACCACATAGGATGTTCCTCGTAAATTCACCCATTGTTCGCGGCGATAACCTGCGTTTCCGCGAAGAAGGCGTCCGGGAAGTCATCTCTCGTGTTTTGCTCCCGTGGCTCAACGCCTTCCGTTTCTTCCTCGGTCAAGTTAACTTACTCCGAAAAACCGCAAACTATGAGTTCCAGTATAACCCTCATGCTCCCCTTTCCAACAACGTTATGGACCATTGGATCCTTGCAAGATGCCAGTCTCTCATTTTACTCGTTAGGCAGGAAATGGCTGCTTATCGGCTGTATACCATAATTCCTCGGCTCTTGGCACTGATCGACGAACTCACCAACTGGTACATTCGGTTCAATCGAAGGAGGTTGAAGGGTGAAGATGGCTTAGAGGATACGGTGGCCGCGTTGAACACTTTATTCGAGACTCTATTTACTCTCTGCCGGACCATGGTATGCCGTTTACTCCCCCGTTTAAGAGTCAACTGAAGTTCGAACCCAGTCATCCTACACTCCATTCCTTACCGAGAACATTTACCAAGGATTGAAGCCTTTCATCCCAGAAGACCCCGCAGCGGGAGATACGAGATCTGTCCACTTCTTGCTTTTCCCTGAGGTGAAGGAGGAGTACTTTGACCAGGTCGTCGAGCGACAGGTCAAGAGGATGCAGACTGTCATCGAGTTAACAAGGAATATCCGGGAGCGCCTTAACCTGTCATTCAAGGTGGGTGGTGGTTCTGCCGGAGGCAGCACCGATCTTCACCTTTGAATCGCAGACACCTCTCAAAGAGCTCCTGGTATTCCATGCGGATCCAGAGTGGCTGAGCGACTGCAGCTCGCTCCAGCGATACGTCCAATCAGAGCTCAACGTCCGAGATGTGGTGTTCACCTCCGATGAAGCGGCATCTGGTGTACGATACAAGGCGGTTGCCGATTGGGCGGTCCTCGGGAAGAAGCTACGTAAGGATCTGGCCAAGGTCAAAACTGCCCTACCGGATGTGCCGAGCGACGATGTCAAGGAGTATGTCGAGACCGGAAAGATCGTCGTCGGAGGGATCGCACTCGTGGAGGGCGACTTGCAAGTCCAGCGTTACATCGAGCTCCCCTCCGGACACGAGACCCAGTACGCGACCCACACAGACAACGACGTAGTTGTCAGATTGGATATCAAGGCGTACCCGGAGTTGACGTCCGAGTGGCTTGTGCGGGAAATGATTAACCGGGTCCAGAAGCTAAGGAAGAAAGGGGGCCTCCAGGCGACTGACGATATTGATGTGTATTACAAGTTTGAGGGTGGGTCAGGGGAGGAGATCGTAGCGGCCATGGAGCGCCATGGAGAGGTGATGCAGAAGACGGTACGGAACGTTCCTGTTGATGAGAAGGAACGGAAAGGCGGAGACACTCTGATCGCTGAAGAGCAGGAAGTTGCGGAGATCAAGTTTATGCTATCGCTCGTTAGACCGTAGATTCGTAGTTTTTGTTCCAATATATTATATTATATATCTCTGCATGTTGTTACAATCCTGAAAACCATCTAGTTGGCAAGCGAACGGGGGTTCCAGACTTCCCATGTCCGGCAATCCAGAGGAAGGTTGTCGAGCCAAATGGCACAACCAAGGCTACACCGGGACAACGCATGTTGACAAAGGGGGTGGGTGAGTGTTTCCCTGAGAGGACGGAGATGCCCTCTACTTCTTAGAGGAACCAAACCCGCTGAAACCCATCATCTTCATCATGTCGTCCCCGTCCTGTGGTGCAGCGAAATCCTTCGCGAGCTCTGCGCGCGCCTTATCTTTCTCTGCTTGCTTTTGCTTTCTCTTCTCCGTCCTTAAGTCTGTCTCCTTTGCTTTGATCTCGGCGAGTCGTTGCTCGAAGTCGTACGACCTGGCATTCGAGGCTTCCTTCGTCTTTTCGCGAAGCATTTGTATCCGAGCGCGAACTTGTTCGACCGTGGATCGCGATATCTTTGTTGTTTGGCCGAGGGCTCGTAGGTCTGTCGTAGGTGAGAGATGGGTGGTTGAGTGACCGAATCGGCTCGAAGATGATAAGGGAAGAACTCACGAGCTCTCCCGTTGATGTGGTCAAGGTATGCGTTGCTGTCCTTGTACGTACGGCTACAGGTTTCGCAGTAGAACCCAGGGACTCCAGGTCCGCGTCCGCTGGTATTCTGCACGACCATGGTCTTACCGAGGTTCTTCTCCAACTCGAGAGGCCCCTCGCGTTGTTTCATCAGCTCGGTGGGCTTTGGGAGGTCGTCCTTCTTAGCCCGTCTTGGTTTCTTTCCTGGGTTTTGCGTACGTTAAAGAAATGGGATGTATACGGGTCGCATACCTTGCCTCATGCGTTCCTCGTTCTCCTGCATTCGCTCCTTCTCCTCCAGATCTCGTTTCTTCGCCCTTTCTGCGTACTCTTGTTTGTCCCATTTCTTTCTGAAGTCCGTGTCGCCAGCCTTGTTTGTTCCGGAGGCGGACATGGTGGAGGAGGTAGTCGTGGGAAAATACAAATCATCCTTTCATGCCGCGACCTTCAAAAACGCAAGAGTATACCCGAACTAATCTCGCCTAATAGCTGCAGAAGGTGGACCAAATGGACGAACGTTGGGCCCAAGAAGTTCAATCCGCCGCCACCTTTCCTCTCCCTTTCCGCGTCCTCTTCCTCCTTTCCTCTGGAGTCCTTGCCTGGGCCACGAATCTGCACGGTCTCCACTTACACGCGGTAGATGGTCCAAGTATTCTGCGTCTTGACCGGTCTACCATCCCATTGCTCAGTTCCAATCCCATTGTCCGAGCGCATCAACCAATCTATCGACTTTTCCTCCACTGCGCAGCGTGGACCCTTTCCATCTGGTTCATATACCGCTACTTAACCCTCCGTCACGTAGAACATGTTGACGTGTTCAAGTACCTTCCAGCAGTCTGCGCGTTGGGTCTTATGGTTGGTCTTGTATGTCCATTCGATGTGCTGGAACTTCGTGAGCGGGAAAATTTCCTCTCGTGCGTATTTTTTTCTCGTCTTTTAGCTCGTAAAATGTAACCTGGTGTATACAGTGCAATCCGCAGGTGTATCGCCCCCGAAAAATCCGGAGTATCGTTCTCCGATGTGGTTCTCGCAGATATCTTCACCTCTTATGCCAAAGTTTTCGGGGATCTTTGGCTCTCCTTGTGGATGTTACTCCCCGGGGGCAGTCTGCTCTTAATGCCACCCCAGGGAGGCTGGTCCCGTTGGGTTTTGCCGACGCTGATGAGGTTCGTCCCCTTCCCTCCTGTCTCCTTCTGTTTCTGAATCTCCACCCCTCCGAATAGCGTCCCATATCTCATTCGATTCCGACAGTGCCTCGCGGAATACAGGGCACCACTTAACCATAGCCGGCGCCCCCTGTACAACGCGGTCAAATACGCTACATCATTTCCCGTCATATACCTCTCCGCAGCCCAACGGATTGTTGTATCAGACCTTGTCGCCGAGAGAGGCGGTCGGGCTCGTAATGAATCGTGGCATGGCGAACATCAACTCTTCCGCCTCTGGTGTGTGTCCCCTTCCGAACGACATGATGAGAACAAAACCGATCCCCGATACACAGGTTGCTCGCGGCGTTGGTCAATTCTCTGTATTCCTATTGGTGGGATCTTACCAACGACTGGGGCTTCGCTTTACTTCGCTACAAGCCCATTGCTGGCGAGAATCTACGACCCCATCCATTCGGTCTACGGGCTCGTCTCTTGTATCCCCTGCCATACTACCCTTTTATCGTGCTCGCAAACCTTGTGCTGAGGTTGACATGGTCGGTCAAACTTTCTCCGCACCTCCACTCTCACTCCGAAGGCAGTGGTGTGATATTTTGGACTGAGGTTGCTGAGCTGGTGAGGAGGTGGATGTGGGTGTTTTTGCGGGTGGAATGGGAAATCGTGAAGGGGGAACGGAAAGGTTTAAGGGCTCGGGAGTATGAAACGGATATACGAGGCGACTGAGGCACATATATAGACGGACAATTGTGAGTAATACCTTAACTTATCCACCTTGCACGCCGTTTGGTACATCACTCAGGGGAACCTCCGCCGCCTGTCATTGCCGTGGGCACGAGACACCTTGAAACATCTAGGTCGGGCTGGTCGTCAGTCAACATCCCCCACCACAACGGGGGCCCTACGCGGGTGGTTCCGTTGTCGTTGCAGCAAGCCTCGCCCTTGTACGTCTGATATCTGTCACTTGGACAGCGCGAACCGGTCGGCGGCCGGACCGTCCCTCGGGTAAAGATGGGCATAATATTATCCCCTAGCATTATGTGGAGTTGGTGAACGACCGGTTGCAAACGACGAAATAGGTGGTGATTGACGAGCGATTGACGAGCGCGAAGGGGTAAGGTGGGAGGATACCTGGACAGAATTATTTTGTGCGCGCTGCCCACCCGGATGGATCGATATGGGAGAAGGTTGTGGTCGGAGTTACTCGAGCGATGAAAGACCGAGGGTGTCCACAAGACCCTTTCCAAGCTCCAAGACAAGCGCGGAGTTTTTACACGTGGGGTCGCGAGGGCTTTGTGCATGGAGCAGAAATCATCGCTAAGGGTGCACCAGTTGAGATCACTCGCAGCAGTATCTGTTGCCATTTAAAACACCCCCCAGTTCCTCTCACGCACCTCCCAAACCCCCGGGTCTGGTACCGTTGTTATCTTTCTTACGACATCCCCTACCATCATGTTCTCCAAAGTCGCTCTCTCCGTCAACGCCCCGACCGTTGCAGTTGCCCGCTCACCCGCTCCCGAGTCAGAGTGAGACTCCCAGACCGTTTTCTACTTTATCATGACCCAACTTTCATCTCCTTCAATAGCTTGGTCCAAATGGGGACGGAACATTGGCAACTATTACGCCAAGAAGTATTCCTCCCTGGACAGTGTTTCTGGCCTTCCCCGCTTCAAGTGCGAACCCGAGACCTGGTCCGAGCGAGGCACCAATATTGGAAACTACTACGCCAAAGAGTACGGGCCTCCAGCTCACTTCCCAACCTGCTGAAGTACGAACCCGAGCCTCAGTCCTGGGCGGATGGCATTAAGCCATCGGCCATCGCTACGCTGATCCCTGGACCGAATATGACCCCGAGACGGCATCAGCCTCGGCAGCTACTACGCCGACAAGTACTCTACTCCGGACTCCATTCCCGGAGTCCCTCGGTTCAAACGCGAGCTTTCCCCGAATCTGAGGCCTGTGCCGAGTGGGGTACCAACATCGGAAACTACTACGCCAATAAATGGCATGGATCACTGGACTCACTCTCAAACCTCCCCCGTTCCTTGCTGAAGCGCTAGCCGGGGAAATATGGGCGGTTACTACCCCAACGAGTACTCTACCCCGGATTCCGTTCCTGGCCTCCCCCACTACTGAATTCGAGTGCGCCTCTCCTCTCTTAACCCCCATCGGTGACCCTGACCGCCTCGCCTGCCCTAGGCTGTAGCTGAGCTGCTCACAAGTTGCTTTATTTCCCGAGAACACCACCATCTGCGACGGTCACGCTCCCGTGCATTGTCCAAGTGGAATAGGTATCAATACCTTTCCAATAAGGACTCGAGGACGGAGGAGAATTGCTGATAACACGAAGAACGATCAGAGTTGTGGCCACAGGTCATGCAGAACACGAAACGTGCGAACCATTTCGAGAGGGTTGGGTTGTTCGAAGTGGTTAACACTGAGAGGGCGAGGGGTTGGGGGAAACCTTCGAGGGCTTTTATACCCTGAGCCGCTGTGATTTCTGAGGTATTTGATCATTTTGATGGAAGCCAATGACGATGACCTCAACAAGGGTTTCATGTCCTCGCCAGTTGAAACGAATGTCCCCGATATCCTGGACAACCTTACAATCCCCCTGTTCTTTAATGTCTCTCACGCCTCACGACCCTCCTTCTCAAACGACTCATGGGAAGGACTCTTTCCTTCATAGAGGTGAGCCCCGACCTGCCCGCCCCTAACGCTTCGTCGTCCAAATTCTTGTTTACATGTCACATAAACAAATAAAAGCTACCGCGCTCTTTTCAAAATTGGTCTATCATTTTGCAACGGACTGTAACGGCCCCCGAGGTTAGGCTCGGGAAACCGTTGGGCTCTCTATATCGCCAGCTTTCCCGTAAGGCGAACGTAATATTCGTATACAGTACGTGATGTGTTTGAAGGGACAGATGTCCCTGCATAATCTACCCGAATTCCGAATTCATTTCCAGCAACATCACACCCGTCATACGACTGGGGAGCGTGCCCGAGCCAGATTGAGTGTAGGACCCGATAAAACGTGCATGGGAGACTCGTCGCGCAGAAAAACGGGAGACAAATTTCGAATATTGATTTGTTACAGGTTTTCGGAGGTCACGGTACATAGCAAACAGCGGTTGTTAAGCTTGATGCGCCAGGGCGTGCATTTAGGCATTTCCATCTGCACAGGAATCGCACAAGGCCTGACCGTTAGGGACACTGTAGAGTGGGGGATCAACATACAACCCACACAACGGGCACAACATTGAGCGATGTACTCAGTATTGCAGAGGGAGCATTTGTTCTCGTTAACGAGGATGGAGGAGAATTGCTGATAACACGGAGAACGATCAGAGTTGTGGCCACAGGTCGTGCAGAACACGAAACGTGCGAACCATTTCGAGAGGGTTGGGTTGTTCGAAGTGGTTGAGACTGAGAAAGTGAGGGGGTGGGGGAAAGCTGGGTGGTTTCTCGAGGGCTTTTATACCCTGAGCCGCTATGATTTCTCATGCAGGGCGTGTCTGAGGGATTTGATGGAAGGCGATGACCTCGGCAAGAGTTCCATGTCCTCGCCAGTTGAAGTGAGTGTCTTCGATACCCCGGACGACCTTACAATCACCCTTTTTTTCAATGCCTCTCACGCCTCGCGACCCTCCTTCTCAAACGACTCCCCAACACCTCGTCAAGGAACACACGGGAAGGACTCTCTCCTTCGCAGAGGTGAGCCCATCTGCCCTCTGTCAAGTGACCCACCCCGATTGACAGCGGCCATTCATATAGCTTCTCTCTCTATCTCTGCGACTTGCCAAAGCCATTCATTTGATCTCACTCCTCCCCTCCCCATCTTTTTTTCATACGGCCGATCGCGCAGTCTAACCCGGATGGAATTGCAGGAGAAAGGGACGTAAGTAAATTTCACCACACACGGCCGAGACCCGCCTGCCCCTCACGCGCACGCTTCATCTCGCGAGTTGCCTTGATTAGTCCAAATGACATAGATGCCATTGTTGTGATATGGGCCGCGTTGCGCCTCGGTGGCATAACCCTATCAGTGCGCATTGAATTAGGAAGTGCAACATCAGGAAAACGCGCGTTGTTGAGCAAGCGCATGCAATCGCCAAAATCCCTCAAAATCGAAGAGCGATCGTACATTCGCGCACAGGCGTGCATTCAGATTTTACACGCTTGTGTACGGTTGGCGAGCAGGGTCAGGTCTATTTCCATCAACAAGGCGTGATCCGGATTGCTGGGGTCCCACCCCCGCGTGATTTCCGGTCACAGCATTCTGAATAAACTGGATTATTCTGCTTTCCGGCGAGTACTTAATTACAATTGGCCCCTGTTGACGATGATTGAACGCGCTTCCGGCCCCTACTGAATGCTTGGATGAGGCTTGTGGCCCCTACCGGTAACGCTTCGGAGTGCATGCACAAATCCCTGGGACAGGGAGCAAAAAAAAAACCACCAGCGTGGTAAATATCCCACTACTGGTT